>Ga0209172_10000108_pt1 | contig 244796 bp, 231 predicted proteins | sample LarsenN4metaG_FD_184113 | JGI IMG/M metagenome (GOLD analysis project Ga0209172, IMG submission 184113) | Hot spring sediment bacterial and archeal communities from British Columbia, Canada, to study Microbial Dark Matter (Phase II) - Larsen... ...
AGACCCGTCAGCTCGAGGCGATCCGCACCGAGCTCGACGAGGAGCATGCGAAGCGGACGGCTCCCGCCGTCCGCTCGTCAGAGGCCAGATCCCCTTCCTCAGTATCCAGCAAGCTCAGGACTTGACCTTCCGCGGCTGAAGAGCCGCGGCTCCATTGAAGGCGGTAGAGCGCCATGGTGGCCTCGTCCTGGGCCATGTTTCCGCGGCTGAAGAGCCGCGGCTCCATTGAAGGGAGATGGACCCGCGCTGCTTCAACCCGAACCCCGACGTTTCCGCGGCTGAAGAGCCGCGGCTCCATTGAAGGCGACCGTCGTGAGCGTGGGCGCGCTGTACCTCGGCTGGTTTCCGCGGCTGAAGAGCCGCGGCTCCATTGAAGGCGGGCACGGGAAATGACTCGTTCATGTACTGCCTCGTTTCCGCGGCTGAAGAGCCGCGGCTCCATTGAAGGTTCAAGTTCGAACATCTTCCCGAGGATCTTCAGGAAGTTTCCGCGGCTGAAGAGCCGCGGCTCCATTGAAGGGCCGTGTCATCCTCGCGAACGCCGCGAAGGTGAACGTTTCCGCGGCTGAAGAGCCGCGGCTCCATCGAGACACGACGGAGGCTACGGCCATCGGGTCGAACGCCTCGCCCGTGTAACAAAGCGCGGCTCGCTTCCCGCGGCGCCAGTCGTGGATGAGGCATCACGCCCCGGTGGTACGATCCAGCGGGCGTCCACAGCGGGCGGCGCGGGGCAGCCCGTGGCTCGCGGCGCCCCAGGTGACGTTTCGGACGGTCCGCGATCGTCAAATGAGTGGAGGCCGAAACGCCACGTCCCTCAAGCTGTACGGCGTCCCGCAGTCCCCCTTCGTCCGCAAGGTGCGCATCGCACTCGAGGAGAAGGGGCTTCCGTACGAGATGGAGGCGCCCGTTCCCGGCCAGCACCCCACGGGCAAGATGCCGGTGCTGCGCGACGGCGCGGTCGGCGTGCCCGACTCGTCCGTGATTTGCGCGTACCTGGAGAAGACGCGCCCCTCGCCGCCCTTTTACCCGGACGACACCGGCGACTACGCCCGCGCGCTCTTCCTCGAGGAGTACGCCGACACCGCGATGACGGAGGGCATGGGGCCGATCGTGTTCGAGCGGACCGTGAAGCCGCGCCTCCTCGGCCAACCCACCGACACCCAAGAGCTCGAGGAGCTCCTGGCCGCCGCCTCGGAGCGCTGGTTCGGCAAGCCCACGACCGTGACCGGCCAGCCCATCCCCGCGGTGCTGGACTGGGTCGAGTCCCAGCTTCCGGCCGACCGCGACAGCGTGCTCGCGCGCTTCTCGATCGCCGACGTCGCGATCGGCGCGCACCTCGGCTGGCTGGGCCTGGCCGGCTTCGAGATCGACGAAGCGCGCTGGCCGCGCGCGGCTCGCTACCGCCGCGCGCTGGAGGCGCGTCCGTCCTTCGAGGCGACGGCCGGATAGCCGGCCGGAATCGAGCGGGGTGCGAGGCCTCCGAGGGGCGCGCCGGCCACGGCGCGGGCCGCGCGACGGACGCGGTCGCTGCGCCGCGCTTGCCGCGCGCCCCGGGCCGCTCCACCCTCGCGGGATCGGAGAGGCCCCCCATGCCCTACGCCGACGGCCGCGTCTACCACGACGCCGACTCCCACGTGATGGAGACGCCCGAGTTCTTCCACCCGTTCGCGGATCCGCCGGTGCGCGCGAAGCTGCGGCCGGTGTACGTCGCGACCGTGAAGCCGGGCGAGGAGTCGTTCATCGACGAGCTCGCGCGGCGTCACCGGGATCCCGACTATCGCGCGCGCGACGCCGACGAGATCATGCTGCGGAAGAACTGGCGCGCGACCGGCTCGTTCCTGAAGGAGGACCGCCCGCGCGCGCTCGACCTCCTCGGCTTCTCGAGCCAGCTCGTCTTCAACACGTTCCTGAACAAGTACCTGCTGCGCTCGGAGCAAGGGAGCGACCTCGACTTCGCGTACGGGCTCGCGCGCGCGCACAACCGCGCGATGGCGGACTTCTGCGCGGTGGACCGGCGCCTCCTCGCGGTCGGCTACGTCCCGCTCGCGGACTTCGCGCGCGCGCGCGCGATGGCGCGCGAGGCGCTCGAGCTCGGCTGCAAGGCGCTGATGGTGCCCTCGGCCTGCCCGAACGCGCACTCGCCGAGCCACGTCGGGCTCGACCCGGTGTGGGCCACCGCGCAGGAGGCGGGCGTCCCGATCGTCTTCCACGTGGGCGGCGGCGGACAGCTCCTCCACCCGAGCTACTTCGTGAACGGGCTCCCGCCCGTCCCCGACTTCCACGGCGGCGCCGAGAACTTCCGCTCGATCGACTACATGGCGATCCCGTACCCGCCGATGCAGACGCTCGCGACGCTGATCCTCGACGGCGTGCTCGAGCGCTTCCCGCGCCTTCGCTTCGGCGTGATCGAGCAGGGCGCCTCGTGGCTGCCCGGCTGGATGCGGACGCTCGACTCCGCGCTCGAGGCGTTCCGCAAGAACGAGGAGCGCCTCCAGAAGCTCTCGCTGCGCCCGAGCGAGTACGTGCGCCGCCAAGTGCGCGTCACGCCGTACCCCGCCGAAGACGTCGGCTGGATCGCCGCGAACGCGGGCGAGGAGGTGTGCCTGTTCTCCTCCGACTACCCGCACGTCGAGGGCGGGCGCCACCCGCTGCGCCGCTTCGAGGCGAGCCTGGCCGGCGCCTCCGAGCGCGCGCGGCAGCGCTTCTACTGCGACAACTTCGTCGACCTCATGGGCGCGGCGCTCCCCGAGGAGCTCCGCGCCGGGGCTCCCTCCGCGGCGTAGCCGGCGCGCTGGGCCGGAGCCGGCTCGCCCACGCGGGGGACGACCCCGCGAATCGGATCCCCCTGGGGCGTACCTTCAAATCTGCGTGAAAATCGCGGAGCCGCGGGGGCCGGCTGCCTGCCGCCTGCCCGGGGACGGGGCTACGGTTCCCGGGTACCCCCGTCAGTCGACATTTCAGTGACTGTGAGTCACGCTGCGTCCGCGCGAAAGGTGACCGCCGGTCATCTCGGATGAGGCGGCGGTTCTCGCGCAAGGGGTGAGGGGCGGAATGGCGGGCCGGTCGTTCGAGGCGGGCACCTGGGCGCTGATCCTCGGCGGCTCGAGCGGGTTCGGGCTCGCGACGGCCGCCAAGCTCGCCGCCCACGGGATGAACCTCTTCCTCGTGCACCGCGACCGGCGCGGCGCGATGGCGCGCATCGAGCCGGAGTTCGAGAAGCTGCGCGGGAGCGGCGTCGAGGTCGTCACGCGCAACGCCGACGCCCTCGACCCGGAGCGGCGCGTCGCGTTGCTCGACGAGCTGGCGCAGGCCGCGGGCCCGGGCCGCCTGCGCGTCCTCCTCCACTCGATCGCGTTCGGGAACCTGAAGCTGATCGCGCCGGAGCGGCCGCGCCCGTTCGCGCGGGCGCATCCGCGCGCGCGCCTCGCGGCGGCGCTCGGGATCGACGAGGCGAAGCTCGCGGAGGCCGCCGACCGTCTCTTCGCCGAGGGCGAGGACGCCCTCGACGGCCTCGCGACGCCGCCCGCCTATGCGCCGCGCGCGCTCGACGCCGAGGACGTGGCCCGGACGATCTACTGCATGGGGACGAGCCTCCTCGACTGGGTGCAGGACGCGCACGCGCGCGGGCTCTTCGCCCCCGACGCGCGCGTGTTCGGGCTCACGAGCGAGGGCAACGAGCTGGCCTGGAAGGGCTACGCCGCGGTCTCCGCGGCGAAGGCCGCGCTCGAGGCGATCGCGCGCTCCGTCGCGATGGAGTTCGCGCCCCACGGCATCCGCTGCAACGTGCTCCAGCCGGGCGTCACCGAGACCCCCGCCCTCGCGGCGATCCCGGGGAGCGCGCACCTCAAGGCCTCGGCGCGGCGGCGCAACCCGTTCGGCCGCCTCACGACCCCCGCGGACGTCGCGAACGTCGTCTACCTGCTCTCCCTCGACGAGGCGGCGTGGATCAACGGCTCGCTCGTCCGCGTCGACGGCGGCGAGCACGTCTCGGGCTCCACGTCGTGACGCTCTACCTCCACGGCGTCGGGCACTTCCACCCCGACATCGAGATCACGAACCGCTTCCTCGAGGAGCTCGACATCGGCACCAGCGAGAGCTGGATCGTGGAGCGCGTCGGCATCCACTCCCGCCGCACCACGCTCCCCCTCGACTACATCCGGTCCACGCGGAACCGGGACCCGCGCGCGGCGAGCGAGGCGGCGGTCTACGACACCGCGGAGCTCGGCCGCCGCGCCGCCGAGCGCGCGCTCGAGCGCGCGGGGATCGGCCCCGAGGACGTCGGCCTCGTCCTCGCGGGAGGCTGCGCGAGCGACCTCTCGACGCCCGCGGAGGCGTGCGAGATCGCCGGGCGTCTCGGCGTGGACGCGCCGGCGCTCGACGTGGGCTCCGCCTGCACCAGCTTCCTCGCGCAGCTCTCCCTGCTCTCCAAGATGCGCGCGGAGGCGCTTCCCGAGTTCGTCCTCCTCGTCGTGCAGGAGGCGATGACGCGCAGCGTCTGCTACGACGACCGCTCGACGGCGGTCCTGTTCGGCGACGCCGCGGCGGCCGCCGTCGTCTCGTCGCGCGCGCCCGCCGCGGCGCGCGTCGTCCACGCGGACATCGCCTCCGACCCGTCCGCCGCCGACAAGGTGCGCATCCCGCGCCTCGGCCACTTCGTGCAGGAGGGCCGCGCCGTGCAGCTCTTCGCGATCCGAAAGAGCCTCGAGGCGCTCGCGCGGCTCGAGTCGGCGCGCGGGGAGGACGGCCGCCCCCTCCACCTCGTCGGCCACCAGGCGAACCTGCGCGTCCTCCAGGCGGTGTGCGAGCGCGCCGGCGTCGGCGCCGAGCGCCACCACACCAACGTGGCGCACTACGGCAACACGGGCGCCGCGAGCGCGCCGAGCGTCCTCTCGCAGGCCTGGGACCGCTTCCGGCCGGGCGACGACGTGGCGCTCGTCGGCGTCGGCGCGGGGCTCACCTGGGGCGGCGCGCTCGTGCGCTTCGAGGCCGCGGCATGAAGTACGCCGAGTTCCTCGCGCGCGACCGCTTCGAGGCGGACGAGCTCCTGGCCTTCGCCTGGGGCCGGCTCGTGGAGGACGCGCCGCCCGACCTCACGTCGCAGCTCCCGACGCCGCCCATGCTCATGGTCGACCGCATCGCCGAGATCCGCCGCGAGGGGCAGAGGGGCCGCGTCGTCGCGGAGCGCGCGGTGCGCCTCGACGACTGGTTCTTCCAGTGCCACTTCACGCGCGACCCCGTGCAGCCCGGCTGCCTCGGCGTCGACGCGGTCTGGCAGCTCCTCGGCTTCTTCTGCGTCTGGGCCGGCGCGCTGGGCTCGGGCCGCGCGCTCGGCGCGGGGGAGATCGAGTTCTTCGGCCAGATCCGCCCCCACGACCGCCTCGTGCGCTACGAGATCGACGTGCGCCGCTTCGCGCGGCTCGAGGCCTCGGGCACCGCGATCGCGATCGGCGACGCGCGCGTCCTCGTGGACGGGGAGCCGATCTACGCGATCCAGCGCGCGAAGTCGGGCGTCTTCCGCGGGATCGCGTACGGCGACTACCCGCTTCCCGGTCCGAACGCGCGCGGCGGGAGGCTGGAGCGATGACGGCGCCGGGAGCGCGGGTCGCGCTCGTCACGGGCGGCGGCCGCGGCATCGGGGCCGCCTGCTGCCGCGCGCTCGCGGCCGCCGGCTTCCGGGTGGCCGTCCACTACCGGAGCAGCGCCGCCGCCGCGGAGGACCTCGCCGCCAAGCTCCCCGACGCGTGGGCCGTACGCGCCGATCTCGGGTCGGCCGAGGAGATCGACGCCCTGGTGGCCGCGCTCAAGGAGCGCGCCGGTCGCGTCGACGTCCTCGTCAACAACGCGGGCCTGAACCACAACGGCCTCACGCCCGCGATGAAGCTCGAGCACTACGACGAGGTCGCCGCGATGGCGCGGGGCGCCTGGTATCTCACGAAGCTCGTCCTGCGCCGCTTCATGCTGCGCCAGGGGGAGGGGCGCATCGTGAACGTCTCCAGCGTCGTGGGCCACACGGGGAACCCCGGCCAGGTGCCCTACACGATGGGGAAGGCCGCGCTCGACGCGATGACGAAGTCGCTCGCCCAGGAGCTCGCGGGGCGCGCGATCCTCGTGAACTCGGTCGCGCCCGGCTTCATCGAGACCGACATGACGGCCGAGCTCCCGGAGGCGGTGAAGGAGGGGATCCTCGCGCGCGTCCCGCTGCGGAGGATGGGCACCGCGGAGGAGGTCGCCGAGGTCGTGACCTGGCTCGCGACCGGCGCGAGCTACGTGAACGGGACGGTGATCCACGTGAACGGCGGCCTCTATGGCGGGTAGGGCGCTCACGCCTGCCGAGGTGCTCGCGCGCATCCCGCAGCGCGAGCCCTTCCGCTTCGTCGACGAGATCGTCGCGATCGACGACGAGCGCGTCGTCGCCACCTACCGCTGGCGCGAGGACGCCGACTTCTACCGCGGCCATTTCCCGGGCGACCCGGTGACGCCGGGCGTCCTCCTCGTCGAGGCGCTCGCGCAGGCCAGCGTCGTCGCGCTCGGCGCCTACCTCCTCGCGAAGGAGCTGCCGGAAGCCGAGGCGGCGAAGATCGTGCCCTTCTTCACCGAGGCGAACGTCGAGTTCACGGGCGTCGTCCCACCCGGCGCGCGCGTGCGAATGGAGTCGCGGCGCCTCCTGTGGCGGATGCGCAAGCTGCGCGTCGAGGGCGCGATGGCGCTCGAGGACGGCACCGTCGTCTGCGCCGGGACGCTCGCCGGCGTCGGGGTGGCGCGATGAGGCGGCGCGTGGTCGTGACGGGGCTCGGGGTGATCGCGCCGAACGGGGTCGGCGTCACGGCCTTCGAGGAGGCGCTGCGCGCCGGCCGCTCGGGCATCCGCCGGAGCGAGGCGATGGCGGCGCACGGCTTCGCCTGCCAGGTGGCCGGCGTACCCGAGGGCGTGGACGAGCTCGCCGAGAAGGCCTTCGACGCCGAGCTCCTCCTCGCGATGAACGGCTCGCACCGCTACGCCGCCCTGGCCTCGCTCGAGGCCTGGCTCGACGCCGGGCTCGCGCGCCCGGCGCCGGACGGCGACGCGGTGGACTGGGACGCCGGCGCCGTGCTCGGCACCGGAATCGGCGGCATGGACACCATCGCCGAGAAGGTGGTGCCGCTCGTCGACGCGAAGAAGGTGCGCCGGCTCGGGAGCGCCGCCGTCGAGCAGGTGATGGCGAGCGGCGTCTCCGCGCGGGTCTCGGGCCTGCTCGCCCTCGGGAACCAGGTCACGACCAACTCGAGCGCGTGCAGCACGGGGACGGAGGCGGTGATCGAGGGCATGCTGCGCATCCGCCACGGCCTCGCCGAGCGCATGCTGTGCGGCGGCGTCGAGGCGCCGAGCCACTACATCTGGGCCGGGTTCGACGCGATGCGCGTCCTCGCGAAGGCCTGGAACGACGCCCCCGCGCGCGCCTCGCGGCCGCTCTCCGCCTCGGCGGGGGGCTTCGTCCCCGCGGCCGGCGCGGGCGTCCTCCTCCTCGAGAGCCTCGAGAGCGCCCGCGCGCGCGGCGCGCGCATCCGCGCCGAGGTGCTGGGCGGCGCGCTCAACTGCGGCGGCCACCGCGGCGGGGGCAGCATGACGGCGCCCAACCCGACGGGCGTCGAGCGCTGCATCCGCGCGGCGCTCGCCGACGCCGGCCTCGCGGCCGACGAGGTGGACGCGATCGACGGCCACCTCACCGCGACCGGCGCCGACCCGCGCGAGGTGCACGCCTGGGCCCGCGCGCTCGGGCGCGGGCCGGACCGCTTTCCCGCGCTCACCGCGACGAAGTCGCTGATCGGGCACGCGCTCGGCGCGGCCGGCGGCATCGAGTGCGCGGCGAGCGTCCTCATGGCGGAGGGCGGGTACGTGCACGCCTCCGTGAACTGCGAGGACGTCCACCCCGAGATCGCCGCCTTCGAGGACGCCATCGCGCGCGAGACGCGCCCGCTCCCCGGGCTGCGCGCCGTCGCGAAGGCCGGCTTCGGCTTCGGCGACGTGAACGCCGTCGTGCTGTTCGGCCGCCTGCGGCCGTGAAGGAGGGTCCATGAGCGAGAGCGAGCTGTACGAGAAGGTGATCGCCATCCTGACGCCGTACGCGAAGAACCAGGCGGCGCTCGCGTCGGTCGGCCCGGAGACGAGCATCCTCGACGACCTCAAGGTCAACTCGGCGCGGCTCGTGGACGTCGTGCTCGCCTTCGAGGACGAGTTCGACATCCAGATCGCGGACGAGGACGTGGACGCGGTCGAGACCGTGGCCGACTGCGTCTCCCTCATCCAGACGAAGCTCGCCGCGTAGGCGCGTGGCCGAGCCGGACGCCGCAGGCGCGCTGCCCGCCCTTCCGGCGCGGGCGGCGCGCGCGCTCGAGAGGCAGCGCCTCGTGGGGAGGATCCTCGCCCCGCTGTGGATCCCGCTCGCCGCGGCCGCGATGCGCGGGCTCCTCGGCTGGCGCCTCGAGGGCGCGCGCGAGGCCCGCGCGCGCTACCGCCGCCTGCGCGCGGAGTCGCGCGCGCCGCTCCTCGTCTGCGCGAACCACCTCACGCTGGTGGACTCGTTTCTCGTCGCCTGGGCGCTCGGCGCGCCGGCCTTCTTCGTGCGCGACTACGGCGCGCTGCCGTGGAACGTCCCGGAGGCGGCGAACTTCGCGGTCAGGTGGTGGAGCCGTGCGCTCGTCTACCTGATGAAGTGCATCCCCGTCCGCCGCGGCGGCGACCGGCGCGAGGCGGCGCTCGTCCTGGCGCGCGTCGCGCACGTGGTGCGCGGAGGCGACGCCGCGCTCCTCTTTCCCGAGGGCGGGCGCAGCCGAACCGGGCGCGTCGACGTCGGCGCGGCGGCCTACGGCGTCGGACGGCTCGTGAAGGCGCTTCCGGGCTGCCTCGTCGCGTGCGTCTACCTGCGCGGCGAAGGGCAGCGCACGTGGTCGGACTTCCCGCGCCGCGGGGAGCGCTTCCGCGTCGCCCTCTCCGTGCTCGAGCCGAAGTCCGACGCGGCGGGCCTGCGCGGCTCGCGCGAGATCGCGCGCGAGATCCTGGAGCGGATCGCGGCGATGGAGGCGGACGCCCTTGCTCGGAAATGACGTCGTCGACCTCGCGGACCCCGAGGCCGCGGAGGGCGCGCTCCACCCGCGCTTCGACGCGCGCGCGTTCACCGCGTCCGAGCGCGCGCGCCTCGACGCCGCAGCGGAGCGGCCGGCGCTGCGCTGGGTGCTCTGGGCCGCCAAGGAGGCGGCCTGGAAGGCGGTGCGGCGGCTCGCGCCCGACTGCCCGTTCCACCCGGCGCGCATCGAGGCGCGCCTCGCCCCGGCCGGGCGCGGGGCGTTCGCCGGCGAGGTCGCGATCGCGGGCGCGCGCTTCCGCGTGCGCGTCGAGGTCGCGGGGGAGGCCGTGCACGCCGTGGCCGTCCATCGCGCGCTCCCGGCTCCGCGCGTGCGCGCCGCGTGGCGAGCGCTGCGAGGCGGCGGGGCGCCGCCCGCGCCCAGCGCGGGCTCCGACGAGGCCCGCGGGCTCGCGGTCGAGCTCGCGAGCCACGCGCTCGCCGTCCCGCGCCACGAGCTGACGGTCGCGCGCCGCGCGCGGATGCCGGAGCTGCTGCGCGCGGGCGCCGCGGTGCCCGTCTGCCTCTCGCTCTCGCACCACGGGCGCTTCGCGGCGGCGGCGCTCGCGCTCCCGCGCGGGGACGCGGCGTGACGGCGCCGCGACCCATCCGCTGCCTCGCGGTCGCGAACCGCGGCGAGGCGGCGATGCGCGCCATCCGGGCCGTGAAGTCGCTGCGCGCGCTCGAGGGCTCGGACCTGGAGGTGCTGGCCCTCTACACCGACGTGGATCGCGATGCGCCGTTCGTGAAGCACGCGGACCGCGCCGTGGCGCTGCCGCCGGCCGCGAGCCCGGTCGCGGCGTATCTCGCGCGCGACGCGCTGATCGAAGTCCTGCGCCGCGAGGAGGCGGACGCCGTCTGGCCGGGCTGGGGCTTCCTCTCCGAGGACCCGGCGTTCGCGGAAGCGTGCGAGGAGGCCGGCATTCGCTTCCTCGGGCCGCCGGCCTCCGCCATGCGGACGCTCGGGGACAAGATCGCCGCGAAATCGCTCGCGGAGTCGCTCGGGGTGCCCGTGAGCGCGTGGTGCGGCGGGGCAATCGAGGACGAGGCGGAGGCGCTGCGCGCGGCGGAGCGGCTCGGCTTTCCGCTCTTCGTGAAGGCCGCGGCGGGAGGCGGCGGCCGCGGGATTCGCGCGGTGCGCGCGGCGGCCGACCTTCCCGCGGCGCTCCGCGCCGCGCGCGCCGAGGCGGAGGCCGCGTTCGGCGACGGGCGGGTCTTCCTGGAGGCCGCCGTGCCGCACGGCCGGCACGTCGAGGTGCAGATCGCCGCGGACGAGCACGGCAGCGTCCTCGCGCTCGGCGCGCGCGACTGCTCGGTGCAGCGCCGCCACCAGAAGCTCGTCGAGGAGGCGCCGCCGCCCGGCCTCTCGCGCGCCTTCGTCGCGCGGCTCGAGGAGCACGCGCGCCGGCTGGCGGCCGCGGTCGGCTACCGCGGCGTCGGCACCGTCGAGTTCCTGGTCGCCGGGCGGAAGGCGTTCTTCCTCGAGGCGAACCCGCGGCTCCAGGTGGAGCACGGGCTCACGGAGGCGCTCACCGGGCTCGACCTCGTGGCGCTCCAGATCCGCGTCGCGCGCGGGGAGGCCCTCGCGGGCCTCGCGTTCGAGCCCACCGGGGCCGCGATCGAGGCGCGCGTCTGCGCCGAGGACCCGGACGCCGGCTTCGCGCCCGCGCCGGGACGCGTCGCCGCCTTCGACCCCGCGCTCGGCCCGCGCGTGCGCGTCGACAGCGGCGTCGCGCAGGGGAGCGTCGTCCCGAGCGCCTTCGACTCGCTCGTCGCAAAGGTGATCGCGACGGGGACGACGCGGGAGGAAGCGCGCGCCCGCCTCGTCTGCGCGCTCGCGGACTTCGACCTCCTGATCGAGGGCGGCGCCACGAACAAGGGCTTCCTCATCGACGTCCTCGAGACGGAGGACTTCCGCCGCGGCGGGGTCGACACCGGCTGGCTGGACCGCCTCGCCGCGGGGCCGCGCACCGCGCCGCCGTACGCCGTCGAGGCCCTGGTCGCCGCGGCGATCGTCGCCTACCAGCGTGCGCGCGCCGAGGCGCGCGGGAGCTTCTACGCGGATCCGACCGCGATCACGCCCTCGCGCATCCCGCGCTCCGAGGGGCAGCGCATCGACCTCACCCACGGCGGCCGCACGTACGAGCTGCGCGTGTACGCGGTCGGCGCCTGGCGCTACCGCGTGCACCTCGACGGGCGCGCGGTCGCCGCGACGCTGCGCGAGGAGGGCCGCCGGGCGGCGCGCCTCCAGCTCGAGAGCCGCTCGCTGCGCGTCCTCTTCGACCCGACCGAGGCGGGCCTGCGCATCGAGGTCGAGGGCCGGCCGCACCGCTTCGGCTGGCAGCTCGCGGGCGAGGTGCGGGCCAGCACGCCGGCCATGGTGATCAGCGTCGACGTCGCGCCCGGCGACCGCGTCGAGGCCGGCCAGGCGCTCGGCTTCCTCGAGGCGATGAAGACCGAGATCGGGTTCGAGGCGCCGGTCTCGGGCGTCGTGAAGGAGGTGCGCGCGCGCCGCGGCCAGCAGGTGGCGGCAGGCGACGTCCTCCTCGTGATCGAGCCCGCCGGGGGCGAGGCGCCGCGCGCGGGTGCGGGCGAGCGGCTCTCGCTCCCGCCGCTTCGCGACCCGCTCGCGCCGCTCTTCCGGCCGGCGCGGGGCGGCGACCTCGGCGAGCCCGACCTCGCCGCCGCGGACGCGGCAGACCCTGACGCGCGCCGCGAGGCGGTCGAGGCGATCCGCGAGGAGGTGCGCCGCGTCTTCCTCGGCTACGACGCGAACCCGGAGCGCGCGGAGCGGCTGGTCGCCTTCCTCGAGGCCGAGCTCCCGGCCGGGCTCTCGGAGGGGTTCCGCTGGGAGCTCGCCGCGCTGCGCCACGAGCTCGGCGTGCTCGCCGACGTCGACCAGCTCCTCGTGCGCTCGCCGCGCGACTCCGTGGGCGGCGCGCTCGGCGTCTCGAACAACGCGCGCCTGCGCATGTTCGTGCGGCGCACGCGCGCCGCCGGGGCCGGCATCGCGCCCGAGTTCCTCGAGCTCGTGCAGCGCGCCCTCGCGCACTACGGGACGACGCGGCTCGAGCACTCGGACGGGCTCGAGCGCGCCGTGCTGCGGCTCCTCTCGACGCAGCACGCCCGCGACCTGCGCCGCCGGCTCGTCCTCGCGGTGATCCGCTGCGTGACGCGCCTCGCGCGGAGCGGAATCCACCTCGGCGACGACCTCGCGTTGCAGGACGCGCTCGTTCGCCTGGGCGGGATGCGCGCGCTCGTGTCCGACGCGGTGGCGGACGCGGCCCTCGAGGCGGGCTACGTGCTCTTCGAGCGCCCGCGCATCGAGCGCGAGGCGGAGCGCACCGGAAAGCGCCTCGAGGCCTGGCTCGCCGCGGCGGAGGCCGAGCCCACCGCGCCGCCGGAGGAGGTGCTCGCCCACCTCGTGGAGGCGCCGCGGCCCGTCTTCGAGCGCGTCGGCGGCTGGCTCGGCCACCCGGATCCGCGCCGGCGCGCCATCGCGCTCGCCGCGCACCTGCGCCGGCTCTACGCGTCCGCGCCGCTCGCGTCGAGCCCGGCGGAGCCGCGCGCGGAGCCGCGGCCGCTCCACCGGCTCGAGCTCTCCGCGGGGCGCGTCGTCCTCGGCGCGACGTGCACGCCGGACGACGCCGGCGAGGCGGCCGCGCGGCTGTGCGAGCTGGCCGCCGCCGGGCGCGACCGCCACGAGTTCCCGGCCGCGTACGCGCTCGAGCTCTTCGCGCCGCTCCCGTCCGCCGCCGCCGCGGACGCCGTCGCCTCGCGCGTCCTCGCCGCCCTCGGCGGGGCCCTTCCCGCCGCGCGCTTCACGTTGAACCTCGCGATCCAGGACGGGCCGGACCGGCACGTGACCTTCGCCGCCTCGCCCGAGGGCCTGCGCGTCGACGCCGCGCTCCACGGCCTCCATCCCGAGGCGGCGGCGCGCGTCGACCTCGCGCGCTTCGCCCGCTTCGAGCTCGAGCGCTACGACGCCCCGGACGGGATCTACGCCTTCCACGGCCGCAGCCGCGACGAGCCCGGCGACGAGCGCGTCTTCGTGCTCGCCGACGTGCGCGGGCGCTCGCCCGACGAGGCGCAGGAGGCGGAGCTCTACGCGCCGGTCTTCGAGCAGGCGTTCCACGAGGCGACGCGCGCGCTGCGCGGCGTCCTCGCGCTGCGCGACCCGCAGCGGCGCCTCCAGTGGAACCGGATCGCGATCTTCGTGGGGCCCGCGGTCTGGCTCGACCGCGAGCTCGCCGAGCGGCTCTCGCGACGGCTCGCACCGGCGACGCGCAACCTCGGCATCGAGAAGGTGGTGGTGCGGCTGCCGATCCTCGACCGCGAGGCGCCCGAGCGCCCGCCGACCCCGGTCGAGATCGTGATCACGGATATCACGGGCTCCAACATGGAGATCGAGTGGCGCGCGCCGCGGCGCAGCCCGCTCCAGCCGCGTACCGACTACGAGCGGCGCGTGGCCGACGCGCGCCGGCGCCGGCTCGTCTACCCGTACGAGATCGTGCGCATGCTCACGGGGCGCGGCCGCGCCCACGGCGGCACGAGCCGCGACGCCGCGCTCCCGGTCGGCGAGTTCTCCGAGTACGACCTCGACCCGGCCTCGCCCGTCCCGCGCGCGCGCTGCGTCGAGGGCCGCCCGTTCGGGCGCAACACGAGCGCGATCGTGTTCGGCCTCATCCGCACGCCGACCGACAAGGTGCCCGAGGGCATGGAGCGCGTGCTGATACTCTCCGATCCGACGCTCGGAATGGGCTCCCTGGCGGCGCCCGAGTGCGACCGGGTCGTCGCCGCGATCGACCTCGCGGAGGCGCGCGGCGTGCCGGTGGAGTGGATTCCCGTCTCGAGCGGGGCGCGCATCGCGATGGAGAGCGGCACCGAGAACCTCGACGCGACAGCCCGCGTCGTGCGCCGCATCGTGACGTTCACCCAGGGCGGCGGCACGATCCACGTGATCGTGCACGGCGTGAACGTCGGCGCGCAGAGCTACTGGGACGCGCTCGCGACGATGCTCATGCACACGCGCGGGGCGCTCGTCATGACGCCGGGCGGCTCGATGGTCCTCACCGGGCGCGCGGCGCTCGAGGCGTCGGGCAACGTCTCCGCGGAGGACGAGGTCGCGATCGGCGGTTTCGAGCGCATCATGGGCCCGAGCGGGCAGGCGCAGTACTACGCCGTGGACCTCGCCGACGCGTACCGGATCCTCTACGAGCACTACCGCGTGACGTACGTCGTCCCCGGCGAGCGGCGCCCGCGCGAGGCGCGCAGCGCCGACCCGGTCGACCGCAGCATCGCGTTCCACCCGTGCGGCGACGACGGCGGCGACTTCCGCACGGTGGGCGAGATCTTCGACGACGCGGCGAACCCCGGGCGCAAGAAGCCCTTCGCGATGCGCGCGGTGATGGCGGCGCTCGTGGACCGCGACCAGGGCCACCTCGAGCGCTGGCGCCAGTGGGTGGCGGCGGAGACGGCGATCGTGTGGGACGCCCACGTGGGCGGCGTTCCCGTCTGCCTGATCGGCATCGAGAGCCGCAGCGTCCCGCGCGAGGGCTACCGCCCGCCCGACGGCCCCGAGACGTGGAGCGGGGGCACGCTGTTCCCGCAGTCGTCCAAGAAGGTCGCGCGCGCTCTCTGCGCGGCGAGCGGGAACCGGCCGGTCGTCGTGCTCGCGAACCTCTCGGGCTTCGACGGCTCCCCCGAGTCGATGCGCAAGCTCCAGCTCGAGTACGGCGCCGAGATCGCGCGCGCGGTCGTGAACTTCGTCGGGCCGATCCTCTTCGTCGTCGTGTCGCGCTACCACGGCGGCGCGTACGTCGTGTTCTCCCAGGAGCTCAACCCCTCGCTCGAGGCCGCGGCGCTGCGCGGGAGCTACGCGTCCGTGATCGGCGGCGGCCCGGCCGCGGCCGTGGTCCTCACGCGCGAGGTGCGCGCGCGCGCGTCGGCCCGCCCCGCCGTGCGCGCGCTCCAGGAGGCGCTCCAGCGCCAGCCGAGCCCGGAGGCGCGGGCGCGGCTCGAGGCGGCCCTGCGCGAGGCGACGCTCGCGGCGCAGGCCGAGGTCGCGGCCGAGTTCGACGCCGTGCACAGCGTCGAGCGCGCGCGCGCGGTGGGCTCGCTACGCGAGATCGTGGAGCCCCGCGAGCTGCGGCCGTTCGTGGTGCGAACCCTGCGCCGGGCGCTATCGTCAGAGGCTCGATGAAGCGGAACCGCAAGCCCAGCTTCCGCTCCTCCGCCCGCGCCCTGCGCGAGGGCCGCCCGCCGCGGCCCGAGATCCACGGCCCCGACGGCGTGGCCGGGATGCGCGCCGCCTGCCGGCTCGCGGCGCAGATCCTCGACGAGGTGGCGGCATTCCTGCGGCCCGGCATCACCACCGCCGAGATCGAGCGCCTCGTCGCGCAGCGGACGCGCGACGCCGGCGCCGAGAGCGCGCCGCTCGGCTACGGGCGTCCCCCGTTCCCGAGCCACTGTTGCATCTCCGTGAACGACGTCGTGTGTCACGGGATCCCCGACGAGCGCCAGGTGCTCGAGGACGGCGACATCGTGAACGTCGACGTGACGCCGCGGCTCGCCGGCTTCCACGGCGACAGCTCGCGCACGTTCCTCGTCGGCGACGTCTCGCCGAAGGCGCGCCGGCTGGTGGCCGACACCTACCGCGCGATGTGGCTCGGCATCCGGGCGATCCGGCCCGGCGGGCGCGTGGGCGACATCGGGCACGCCATCCAGAGCTTCGCCGAGGCGCAGGGGTACTCGGTCGTGCGCGAGTTCACCGGCCACGGCATCGGGCGGGCCTTCCACGGTCCGCCGGCGATCCTGCACTACGGCTCGCCCGGCACGGGGGACGTGATCCTCCCCGGCATGACGTTCACCGTGGAGCCCATGATCAACCTCGGCCACTGGAAGACGCAGGTCCTCGACGACGGCTGGACCGCGGTGACGCTCGACGGGACGCTCTCCGCGCAGTGGGAGCACACCTGCCTCGTCACCGAGGACGGCGTCGAGGTGCTGACGCTCGCCGCGGGCGAGCGGCCGCCGGTCTAGCCGGCGCTACTCTCCGCGCGTGGCCGCGAAGCGCGCGCAGAGGAAGCCCGCCCGTTCCCCGGCCGGCGCGCCGGCCGAGGGGCCGAGCCGCCGCAGCCTCCTCGGGGCCGCGGGGCTCGCGGCTGCGTCGGGCGGCTGGGCGCTCCATCTCTGGCGCCAGCTCGTGCTGGCGCGCGCGGGGGGCGAGGTCACGTGTCCCTTCGACGCGCAGGGGGGCTGCGCGGACGTCTGGTCCTCGGCGTGGGCGCTCGCCGTCGAGCGCGCGACGCAGCTCCCGATCGCGGCGCACGGCGTGCTCTGGTCGCTCGTCGCGCTCGCCCTCCCGCTCGCCGTCCTCGCCGCGCGCGCGCGCGGCCGCACGGGGGAGGTCTCCTTCGCGGCGATGCTCGCGACCGGGGCGGCCGGCGTCGTCGCCTCGCTCGTCCTCGCCTCGGTGCAGGTGGCCGAGGGCGGCTTCTGCGCGAGCTGCACGGTGCAGTACGTCCTCGTCCTCGCCTACGCGGGCGTCTGCGTCGTGGGCATGGCGCGCGTCGGCGCCGGCGTCCTCGCGCGCGGCGCGGGCCTCGCCGCCGCGTGCGCGCTCGTCGCGGGCGTCGCGCTCGCCGCGCTCGGGCCGCGCGCGCCCGAGGCGCCGTCCGCCGCGGCGCACGCGCCGGCCGCGCCGGGGGGCGCGGCCGGCGGCGAGGCGCCGACCGACCTCGCCGCCTACCTGGCCTCGCTCCCGCCGCCCGTCGCGCAGGCGGTCTCCAACGCGCTGCGCGACTACGAGAGCGCGCCCGCGAAGCCGCTGCGCGAGCCGCGCGCGCTGGTCGGCTCCCCGATGGCGCCGATCCGCATCACCGACTTCGCCGATCTCCTGTGCAGCCACTGCGCCTCTCTGCACGCGACGCTCGCGCAGCTCCGCCACGAGGTCCCGCCCGAGCTCGTCGCGATCGAGTCGCGCTACTTCCCGCTCGACGGCCACTGCAACCCGCACATCCCGCACGCCTCGCAGGAAGGCGTCGGCTGCGCCGCCGCGCGCGCCCTCGTCTGCCTCGAGGGCGACCCGCGCGCGTTCGACGTCGCGGGCCAGATCTACGCGCGCCAGCGCGGCCTCACCGCGGAGGACGTCTTCGCGCTGGCCGCGCCGCTCCGCGCGCGCGAGTCGCTCGCCGCGTGCATGGCGTCGCCCGAGACCGAGGCGAAGCTGCGCGACGACATCGCCTGGGCGGAGGAGCACGGCATCCAGGGGACGCCGCTCGTCCTCGTGAACGGCCGCAGGGCGTCCTCCTTCGGCGCCTTCCTCTACGCGCTCGCCCTCGCGGGCGGGGACCCCGACCACCCCGCCTTCGCGGCGCTGCCGCCCCCTTCCGCGGGCCGCGCCGCCGGCGGGTAGGCGCGCGGCCCCGCGCGACCCGTGCGGGCGCCGTTCGCGTCGGATGGAGCGCGGCGGCCGCGGGTCGCGCTCCGGGGCCTTCGGCCACCCGGCGGGAACGGCGGGGCCCGGGCGGGTGTCCCTCTCGACGCCATGGGCAGGCGGGCGGGCTGGGCGGCGGCCGTGCTGGCCGCCGCACTCGGATGCGGCGGCGAGAGCCGGCCCGTCCCCGGCGCCACGGAGGCCGAGCTCGCGGCGCTCCGCGCGCAGCTCGCGGCGCAGCGCAGCGCGCGCGAGCGGCTGGCGGGCGAGGTGGCGCGGCTCGAGTTCGAGCTCGCCGCGCTGCGCGCGCTCGGCGGCGCGGGCGACGGGTTGCGCGCCGGCTTCGGCGCGGGTGCGGCGGCCCCGGACGGCCCGGGCGACGACGTCCCGCCCGCCGCGGTCGACGCGGAGGTCGAGGCGGCCGCGGCCGCGGACGCGGCCGACGCCTGGTTCGACGCCGCCAAGCTCGGCGCGTCCGGCCTTCCCGAGCGCGACGCCGCGGACCTGCGCCGGATCTTCGAAGAGACCGAGCTCCAGCGCCTCTACCTGCGCGACCAGGCCACCCGCGAAGGCTGGCCGCGCGGCCGCCTCGCGGCCGAGCTCGCCGCGCTCGACGAGCGCATGGCGTCCGTGCGCGATGGCTACGGCGACGCCGCCTACGACTGGCTGCTCTACGCGGCGGGCCGCTCGAATCGGGTGAAGGTGGAGAGCGTCCTCGCGGGCTCCGCGGCCGCGGAGGCGGGCCTGCGGCCGGGCGACTACGTGGTCGGCTACGCGGGCGAGCGCATCTTCAAGCCGCACGCGCTGGTGCGCTCCACGCGGAGCGGCCGCCTCGGCGAGACCGTCGACCTCGAGGTGCAGCGCGGGAGCGAGCGCGTGCGCGTCAGCGTGCCGCGCGGCCCGCTCGGCGTCCGCATCGGGCGCGACACGGTGGAGCCGACGCCGGTCCGATAGGCCCGGGCCGCGCGCCCGAGCGGCCGCCCGGCTCTCGAGCTGAGACGGTCGTCCGGCGGCGCCTGCGCGCCCCGCCGCTACGCGGCGACGAGCTCGAGCACGGCGTCGAGCGCCGGCCAGAGGTCGTCCTCGGGGACGTTCAGCGCGGGGAAGAAGCGCGCGACGCGCCCGGCGGTCACGTTCACGAGGACGCCGCGCTCGAGCGCGCGCCGCGAGAGCGTCGCGGCGCGCTCCGGATCGGCGAGGACGAGGCCCTGGAGGAGGCCCTGCCCGCGCGCCGCGAGCGCGTGCTTCGGGTGCTCGGCCGCGAAGGCGGCGAGCCGCGCGTGGAGCTTCTCGCCGAGCGCGGCGGCGCGCGCGACGAGGCCGTCGCGCTCGAGGACGCGCAGCACGGCGACGCCCGCCGCGCAGGCGAGCGGGTTGCCTGCGTACGTCCCGCCGTGGTCGCCGAGGCTCACGGTCTGCGACACCGCCTCGGTGCAGACGAAGGCCGCGAGCGGGAAGCCGCCGCCGAGCCCCTTCCCGAGCGTCATCACGTCCGGAAGCACGCCGTCGTGCTCGTACGCGAACCAGCGCCCGGTGCGGCCGACGCCGGTCTGGATCTCGTCCGCGAGGAGGAGCGCGCCCTTCGCGCGGCAGAGGTCCCGCAGGCGCCGCAGGTAGCCCGGGCGCGGGACGTGGACGCCGCCCTCGCCCTGGACGGGCTCGACGACGAACGCGGCCGTCTCCTCGTCGATCGCCGTCTCGGCGGCGGCCAGGTCGTCGTACGGGACCACCGTCGGCTCGCGCAGGAGCGCCTTGTAGGGGTCGCGGTGCTTCGCCTGGCCGAGCACCTGGAGGGCGCCCAGCGTGCGGCCGTGGAAGGAGTTCTCGGTGGAGACGAACTTCGCGCGGCCGGTGGCGCGGTGGGCGAGCTTCAGCGCCCCCTCCATCGCCTCGGTGCCGGAGCTCGTGAAGAAGACGCGCGGCAGCCCGCCCGTCCGCGACGCGACCTGCTCCGCGAGGTCGAGCTGCGGCAGCGTGTAGAAGAGATTCGTCGTCTGCATGAGGCGGCCGGCCTGGTCGCGGATCGCCTCCACGAGCTCCGGGTGGCAGTGCCCGATGCAGCAGACGCCCCAGCCCGCCGTGAGGTCGACGTACTCGCGTCCCTCGGCGTCGCGCACGCGCGAGCCGCGTCCCTCGACGAGCGCGACCGGGAGCCGGCTCACGACCGGGAGGAAGTGCGCGGCCTCGCGGGCGCGGATGGCGTCGATGCCCATGGACGGCTCTCCGGGGCGCGGATCGGAGGCCCGAGGGTCGAGGCTCGGGGCCGGGTCGTCAAGCGCGGGGCGCCGGCGTACCCTCGAGAGAGCGCCGGAGCCCGCGTGGCCGACACGATCCTGCTCGAAGGCATCCAGATCCCCGCCGCGCTCGGCGTGACGGCGGCCGAGCGGCGGATGCGCCGGCCCGTGCTGCTCGACCTCGCCATCGAGCGCGACCTGCGCCCGGCCGGCGCGAGCGACCGCATCCGCGACACGATCCACTACACGCGCGTCTTCGAGGTCGTGGCCGACGTCGCGGGCAACCAGGAGCACAAGCTCGTCGAGGCGCTCGGCGAGCGCATCGCGGAGGCGATCCTCGCCAAGTTCGGCGCGGCGGCGGTGACGGTGACCGTGCGCAAGCCGCGCCCGATGGCGGGCGTCGTCGAGTACGCCGGGATCCGCATCCGCCGCGAGGCGCCGCGCCGCTGAGGCGCTCGCTCGACCCCTTCGCGCGCCCGGGAGGAGACCGGTGTCCCTGCAGATGACGAAGGCCGAGCGCGAGGCGTTCCTCGCGGACGTGCACGTGGGCGTCCTCAGCATCCCGGAGCCCGGCCGCGGCCCGCTCGCCGTGCCGATCTGGTACGCCTACGAGCCCGGCGGCGACGTGCGCATCGTGACGGCGCGCGGCTCGCGCAAGGGGCGGCTCCTGGCCGCCGCGCCGCGGGTCAGCCTCTGCGCGCAGACGGAGAGCGCGCCGTACCGCTACGCGAGCATCGAGGGTCCCGTGGTGCACGTGGGCCCGGCCGACCGCGCGCGCGACGTGGCCCCGCTCGCGCGCCGCTACCTCGGCCCGGAGCTCGGCGCGCAGTACCTGGAAGCCACGGCGTCCGAGGCGGGCGAGGAGATCCTCGTCCGCATCCGCCCCGAGCGCTGGCTCACGGTCGACTACCGCAAGCAGTTCGGCGGCGGCTAGAAGCCCTCGACGCGGTGGATGTTGCGCCAGAGAAGCCCCGGGAGGTGCCGGCGCAGCCACACCGTGAGCGCGGCGTTCCGATCCGGGTAGACCATCAGCCTTCCGCGCTCGAGGTCGCGCTCGATCGCGTCGAGCACGCGCTCGGGCGCGATCGGCGGGAGCTGCGCCAGGATCTTCGGCTGCGACTTCGCCTGGTCGAGGAGCGGCGTCGCGACCGGGGGCGGGCACACGCAGGCGAAGCGCACGCCGGATCTCCGGTTCTCGTGGTAGAGCACCTCGGTGAAGGCGACGACGGCGAACTTCGAGGCGTTGTAGGCGCCGAAGTGGAGCGTGGGGAGCCAGCCCGCCACCGAAGCGAAGTTCACGAGGTCGCCGCGCCCGCGCCGCAGCATCCCGGGGAGCGCGGCCAGCGTGACGTTCACCGTGCCGCCGTAGTTGATCGCCATGATGCGGTTCACGAGGTCGGCGTCCTGGTTCACGAGGAGGTCGGTCGGCATGATCGCGGCCGCGTTCGTCACGCGATCGATCGGCCCGAGCTCGGCCTCGACCCGGCGCACGGCCTCGGCCGCCGCGCGCGCGTCCGAGACGTCGACGACGTGCGGGTGGATCCGCTCGTCCGCGCCGCGGGTCTCGCGCAGCCCGGCGTCGTTCACGTCGAGCGCGGCCACCTGCGCGCCGCCCGCGGCGAGCCGCTGCGCCGCGAGGCGGCCCATGCCGCTCGCCGCGCCCGTCACGAGAGCCACCTTGCCGTGGAACGCCATGCTCGTCCTCCGGCGCCGCGTCGCGCGAGGGCCGCGGCGTCCCGACAGGGTAGGCCGACCCGCGCGGCGCGCGCTCGCCGCCCGCGGCGGGCTCGTGGTCTTCGCGCCTGCGATCTGGTACCATACGCGAGTCGTGAGACGGCTCCCCGTCGCCATCGCGGCCGCGCTCCTCCTGGTCTTTCTGGGGCAGGGGCTGGCGTACCCCGCCCGGGCGGTGGTCGAGCTCTGCAGCACGGCGTGTGCCGACGAGCAACCCGACGGGACCTGCGCGCCGGCCTGCGTCGACTGCGGGTGCTGCGGCCATTCGAGCCGCAGCGTGCTCGCGCCCGAGGGCGCATCCGAGCCGGTCGTGCGTACGGCGCGCTGCACCGCGGCCGCGCCGGATCCGCGCCCCCCCGCCGCGTTCGCCGCGGACGTCTTCCACGTCCCAAAGCGTCCCCTCGCCTGACGTCGACCCGAACCAGCCAGGGAACCCGGCTCCGTGGGTCCCGCGCGCCGCTCGCCGTGCGCCGGGGTGCACGGACCCGTCGAGGGATGCATGGACCGCCTGAGAAAGGCAGCCCTCTGCGCTGCCTTCGCGACGGTCGCGGCGCCGCCGTCGACCGCCGCGACCGATGCGCTCACGCTCGAACGCGCGCTCGCGCTGGCCCGCGAGCGCGCACCCCGGATCCTCGCCGCCGGCGTGCGGGTCGAGGAGGCGCGCGGCCGACTCGCCGGCGCCTCGATCGTCCTGCGCGAGAACCCCGTCCTCGAAGCGGGAGCAGGGCGGCGCTTCTCCGACGAGCGCGACACGCTCGACGCCGCGGCGGCCCTTCACCAGAGCTTCGAGCTCTCGGGCCAGCGGGGGGCCCGGATCGCGGGAGCCGAGGCGGGCGTCGAGCTCGCGAGCGCGAGACGCGACGAGTCGCTCCGGCGCCTCCTCCGCGACGTGGGGCGCGCGTTCTACCGCGGGCTCCACGCGGGCGAGACGCTCCGCGTCGCGACGAGCTCCGAGGCGCTCACGGCCGAGGTCGCCCGCATCGCCGAGCGCCGGCACGGCGCCGAGGACGTTCCCGTCCTCGACGTGAACGTGAGCCGCGCCGCGCTCTCTCGCGCGCGCGCCGAGCGCGAGGCGGCCGAGGCGGAGCGAGCCTCCGTCCTGGGCGACCTGCGGATCCTGCTCGGGATGGAAGGCGAGGAGGCCCTCGAGCTGGCCGGCCACCTGCGCCATCGGCGCTCCTTCGATCCGGCCGCGCTCCTGGCGCGCGCCCGAGAGCGGGCGGACCTCCGGGCTCTCGAGGCGAGGCTCGCGGAGGCCGAAGCGGAGCTGCGACTGGCCCGCGCCGAGGCCTGGCCCGAGCTCGGGATCGGTGCCCGCTGGGAGCGCGACGAGCGCGACGACGTGGTCCTCGGCGAGCTGTCCATCGGGCTTCCCGTGTTCGACCGGGCGCAGGGAGCCCGTGCCGAGGCGAGCGCGCGCGTGCGGCGGCTCCGCATCGAGCTCGCTGCCGCGCGCCGGGCGGCGGCGGTCGAGGTCCAGACCGGCCTCCTCGTCCACGCCCGGCGCGTGAGGGCGGTGGAGGAGCTCGAGGCGAGCGCGCTGCCTCTCCTCGACGAGAACGAGACCCTCGCGCGGCGGAGCTACGAGGCGGGCGAGATGCCGCTCGCCGAGCTGCTCCTCGTCCGCCGCGAGACCCTCGACACGCGACGCGAGTACCTGGCGCGCCTGCTCGAGGCGGCCGCGGCGGCCGTGGACGTCGAGGCGAGCGCGGGAACCCTCGAATGACGACTCGGACGGCGCTGCTCCTGATCGCGCTCCTCCCCCTCCTCGGCTGCGAGCGCGAGCGCCACGACGGTGCTCCGGCGCACGAGGCGCACGAGGCGCACGAGGCGCACGAAGAGGCGAGCGCCGAAGCGTCGCGCGACGACGAGCGCTCGCCGGCGGGCCTCCTCGCCGTCGACCCCGCGATGCTGCGCGACCTCCGCATCACGACGGCGCGGGCCGAGGCGCGTGCGGGAGGAGAGGGCGTCACGGTCCTCGGAGAGGTCGGCGTGAACGAGGACGCCTACGCCGAGGTGGGCGTGCCGATCGCGGCCCGCGTGGTCGACGTGCTCGCGTCGCCGGGCGACCGCGTGGAGGCGCAGCGGCCGCTCGCGCTCCTCGAGAGCCCGGCGCTCGGCCAGGCGCGCGCGGAGGCGGTGGCCGCGCAGGCGCGCGCCGAGCTCGCGCGCCGCGCCCTCGAGCGCAAGCGCGAGCTCGCCGCCGATCGCATCGTCGCGGGCCGCGAAGTCCAGGAGGCGGAGGCCGAGGCAGCCGCGGCCGAGGCCGAGCTCCGGGCGGCCCGCGGCGCGCTCCGGGCGCTCGGCGTCGCGGAACGCGAAGGGCCGCGCGAGGAGCGCGTCGATCCGCGCTTCACGCTGCGCTCGCCGATCGCGGGCACGGTCCTCGAGCGACACGTCGTGCGGGGTCAGACGACGGAGCCGGGCAGCCCGCTCTTCCGGGTGGGCGACCTCGCGAAGCTCTGGCTCACGGTCCGCGCGTTCGAGCGCGACGCGATCCGCGTCGTGCCGGGCGTCACGGCGCGGCTCGCGTTCGCGGCGCTTCCGGGACGGACGCTTTCCGGGACGGTCACGCTCGTGGGCAGTCGGGTCGACAGCAGCTCGAGAACGCTCCCGATCCGCATCGAGGTCGAGAACGCCGGTCTCGTGCTGCGCCCGGGGATGTCCGCCACGGCGTGGATCCCGATCGGCGGCCCGAAAGACACGGTCGTGGCCGTCCCCGCCGCCGCGCTCCAGCGCACCGAGGGCGGATGGTCGGTCTTCCTCCCGCGCGAGGAGGGCGCCTTCGAGATCCGCGCGGTCGGCCGCGGGCGCGACCTGGGCGGGGAGGTGGAGATCGTCTCCGGGCTCGAGGCGGGCGAACGGGTCGTCGTCGACGGGGCGTTCCTGCTCAAGGCCGAGCGCGAGAAGGCCCGCGGCGCCGGCGCGCACCACGATCACTGAGGGGCCGCCGTGATCGAGCGCATTCTCCGGGTCTCGTTCGAGAAGCCGCTGCTCGTCGTCCTCCTGGTCGCCGCCGCCGCGGGGCTCGGCGTGGCGTCCTTCCAGGGCCTCCGGCGCGACGTCTTCCCGGACCTCTCGGCGCCTGTCTTCCACGTGATCGTCCAGAACGCCGCGATGGGCGCGGAGCAGCTCGAGACCGCGATCGCGATTCCGCTCGAGGTCGCGCTCGCGGGCCTCCCGGACGTGCGACGCATCCGTTCCACGAGCCAGCTCGGCGTCTCGCAGGTCACGATCGAGTTCGAGCCGGACGCCGACCACGACCGGTCGCGCCAGCTCGTGGCGGAGCGCGTGTCCCAGGCCGCGCCCGAGCTGCCGCCCGGAACCGACGCGCCCCTCCTCTCGAGCCTCACCGGCCGCCTGAACGAGATCCTCGAGTTCACGCTGGAGGCGGAGCCCGGCGCCGCGGACCTGATGACGCTGCGCGACCTCGCGGAGTTCGAGGTGAGAAACCGCCTCCTCGCCGTGCCGGGCGTCGCGGCCGTCGAGCGCCTCGGCGGCTACCTGCGCCAGTTCCAGGTCCAGCTCGATCCGGAGCGCATGTCCGCCCGGGGCGTCACGCTCGCGGACGTCCTGCACGCCGTGGAGGGCGCGAACCTCGATTCCGCGGGCGGCTTCGTCGTGCAGGGAGCCATGGAGTGGACGGTGCGCGCGGTCGCGCGCGCCGCGACGGTCGACGACCTGCGCGGCACGGCGGTCGCGATGCGGGAAGGAACGCCGGTCCTCCTCGGAGACGTCGCCGACGTCCGCGAGGCGCCGGCCGTCCGCCGCGGCATCGCGCACCGGCTGCGCGGCGAGGTCGTGAGCTGCCGCATCGTGAAGCAGTTCGGCGCGGACACCACGGCGGTGGCGGCCGGCGTGCGGAGCGCGATCGAGGAGATCCGCGCGGGCCTCCCTGCCGGTGTCGAGCTGCGCGTCGTCTACGACCAGTCCGAGCTCGTGGGCTCGGCGCTCGGTGGGGTGGGTCGCGCGGTCCTGGTAGGCGCCGCTCTCGTGGTGTGCGTGCTCTTCGCCCTGCTCGGCGATCTCCGCGCCGCGCTGCTCGTCACGCTCACGATTCCGCTCTCGATCGCGCTCGCGGGCGTCCTCCTCGAGCGGGGCGGCGTGGGGCTCAACACGATGACGCTCGGGGGCCTCGCGATCGCCGTCGGCCTCCTCGTGGACGCCTCGATCATCGTGGTCGAGAACGTCGTGCACCGCATCACGGCGCGCCGCGGAAGCGGGGCACGCCGCGAGCTGGCGCTCCAAGCGGCCGTGGAGGTAGGGCGCCCGATCGCCTTCGCGACCGCGATCGTCGTGGCCGTCTTCGTGCCGCTCTTCGGGCTCTCCGGCCTCGAAGGCCGCATGTATCGGCCGCTCGCGGCGGCCGTGATCGCGACCGTCGCGGCGTCGCTCGGGCTGGCGCTGACCCTGGTTCCGGTGCTCGCGGCGCTCGTGCTGCGCCCGCGCCCGCCGGGCCGGGAGGAGGACGTCCGGCTGGTGCGCCGCGTGAAGGCCCTCTATGCGCCGGCGCTGGACGCCTGCATGCGCCGCGCGGCGCGCGTGCGAGTGGCTTCGCTCGCCCTCGCGCTGCCCGCCCTCGGCCTCGCCTTCGCGATCGGAAGCGACTTCATGCCGGCGCTCGACGAGGGGGCGTTCCTGCTCCAGACGAACCTCCCGGCCGAGGCGTCGCTCGAGGAGGTCGACCGGCTGAATCACCGGGTCGAGGACGTGCTGCGCGAGTTTTCCGAGGTGGAGGACGTCGTGCGGCGCACGGGGAGGGCCGAGCGCACCGAGGACCCCATGCCGCACACGCTGTCGGACGTGCTCGTGGTGCTGCGCAAGGACCGCACGCGCTCGCTCGCGGAGCTCGAAGAAGCGATGCGCGAGCGGGTCGAGAAGGTCCCCGGCGTCTCCACCCTCTTCACGACGCCGCTCGGCATGCGAATCGACGAGGGGCTCGGCGGGACGCCGGCGGACCTCTCCGTGCGGATCTTCGGGCCGGATCTCGAAGAGCTCTCCCGCCTGGCCGAGCGCGCCCGCGACGTGATGCGCGGCGTCGCGGGGATCGCGGACCTGCGCGCGGAGCAGCTCACCGGCCTGCCCCAGCTGCGCATCCGCGTGGACCGGGCGGCGGCCGCACGCGTGGGCCTCACGCCGGGCGACGTGATCCAGGCCGTGCGGATCGGGCTCGTCGGCGAGGAGCAGTCCGACGTCTGGGTCGGGCAGCGCCGCTTCGGGCTCCTGGTGCGCCTCCAGGACCCTCGCCGCGGCGACGCGAACGCGATCCGGACCCTCCTCGTCGACGGCCACGACGGGACGCGAATTCCGCTCGGGCAGCTCGCGGAGATCGAGGAGACGTTCGCGCCCGCGGCGATCCGCCGCGAAGCGGGGAGCCGCCGGATCGCGGTCGAGGCGAGCGTGGCGGGCCGTGACCTCGCGAGCGCCGCAGCCGAGGTACGCCGACGGCTCGCGGCCGAGCTCGCGCTGCCCGCGGGCTACTTCCTGCACGTCGGCGGGCGCGTCGAGAGCCAGGCCCGGGCCGCGCGCTCGCTCGGGGTCGCGCTCGGCGCCTCGGCGCTCGCGGTCTTCGTGCTGCTCTACCTCGCGCTCGGCACCCTGCTCGAAGTCCTCGCGATCCTCGTGAGTCTCCCGGTCGCGCTGGTCGGCGCGGTCGTCGCGCTCGCGCTCTCGGGGGGAACCTGGAACGTCTCGTCGCTGGTGGGGCTGTGCGGCCTCCTGGGCATCGCGGTCCAGAACGGGCTCGTCCTCGTCGCGCAGACGCGCGCGCTCCGGGCGGAGGGCCGGCCCTTCGACGAGGCGCTCCGCGAGGCGTGCATCGGCCGCGTGCGGCCCAAGCTCATGACCGCGGCGACGGCGATCCTCGGCCTGCTCCCCATGCTGGTGCTGCGGCTCGAGGGTACGGAGATCGAGAGGCCGCTCGCCGTCGTGATGATCGGAGGCCTCGTGACCTCGACGCTCTTCACCCTGCTCGCGCTCCCGGCGTTCTACGGGCTCGCGCACCGGCTCGGGGAACACGGATTCGCGTCGGGCGGCGCCGAGGCGCGGTCGCCGGGCTCCGCCGCGAGCCCGTGACGCGCGCGGGGTAGCCGCGCGCGGCGCGCTCCGCGACGATTCGGGGCATGGACGAGAGGACCACCACCGGCGCGTGCCTCTGCGGCGGCGTCCGCTTCGAGATCACCGGGCCGCTGGACCGGGTCGCGCACTGTCACTGCACGATCTGCCAGCGGGCGCACGGGGCCGCCTTCGCGACGTGGGCGGCGGTGCCGCTGGAGCGCCTCCGCATCACGGCGGGCGCGTCGGACGTGACCGACTACCGCTCGTCGGAGATCGGCACGCGGTCGTTCTGCCGTACCTGCGGCAGCTCCCTGTTCTGCACGCTCGACACGCATCCCGGCGTCGTCGACGTCGCAGTCGCGTGCCTCGCGCCCGACCACGGCGCCGTGCCCCGCGCGCACGTCTTCTGGGACGACCGGGCCGGCTGGATCGAGCTCGCGGATCCGCTTCCGCGCCTCGGCGGGAAGAGCGGCCTCGAGCCGCGGTAGCCGAGCGCCCGCAAGAGCGCTCTTCCGCCGCCTGGCGAAGGGCCGCCGAGCTGCGCGGCCGCGCGCGCACCGCTCTCGCACCGACCCGCCGCCGGCCCACGCGGCCCTACACCACCCGCCGCGGCCGTCAGCTGCAGCCCGCGGGTCAGGCAGCGGCCCTTCGCCGACCTCGTCCGAGGAAGCGAGGAACGGTTCGCCGATATGCCTCGTACTCCGCGCCGTGACGCTCGGACAGCCACGGCTCTTCGATGAACGGAATCGTCAGAAACCAGAGAGCGACTGCGACGGAGCCAATCGCAGCGAGATGGGACCCGCTGAGAACGGCGAGCGCCGCGACGTACGAACACAGGCCCAGATACTGCGGATTCCGGGAGAACCGGTACGGGCCACTGCGGACGAGGGCGCCCGGAAGGCCGAGCGTGGTGCGTGTGCTGAGCTCGCGCGAGCCCCAGGCGATGAGAAGAACCCCGAAGGCCAGGAGTGGCACGCCCAGACCGAACCGCAGCCACGCCGGCAGGCCGAGTGAATTGCCTGCAAGCAGTGCAAGGAGAAAGACTCCGCTGAGGGAGAGCAACGAGAGCACCCAGGTCGCGTAGAACTGCCAGCTGTTGCGCGAAGGCGGCGGCCAGACTCGGTGAGCGGGTGCGAGAAAGCTCACGACCGTGAAGCCAAGGAGCACTGCCTGCGAGAGAAGCGTGATGACGAGGAGGGTCGCCATCCTCTCCCCCTTGCCGCTGCCCAACGGATAGGCGATGAGCTGCGGCCCGGCCGAGGAGCTGCGCCACGCCGACACAGTCTCGCCCCCGACGCTACACGACCCCGGGGCGCCCCAACCAGGGCCGGCATATCCGTCGCCCCGTTAGGCGGCAAGCCGGTCTTTCACCTTGGCGATCAGATCCGACCTGGACAGATGTTCCCCGCTGACGAAGGCTGTGAGCCGAAACGGAGCGAATTCTGGGCGGCTGAACTGAAGGTACTCGCTCTCGTTGTTGCGCCTCCAATGACTCGCCGTAAGCCCCCGCCCGGACTCCTTCTCTCGGCGGATGAAGGCCGAAATGCACTCGGCAGCCGTGCCGTAGAGAATCACGGACCGAATGCCAATGGATTGCGCAGCCAAGAGTTGTCCCAGTGAAAGCACCAACCGACTAGGGAACGACACAACTGCACCTGAACAGCGCGCCGAGTGAACTCTTCGCCGCAGTTCGCTGGCAATAGGATGCAGTTGACCATCACAGAAGGCGTTCCACTCCTCGCGGAGGTTCTCGAGGTCGATTCCGTCGCCATCGGGATAGCGATCGATCTCGAGATGGAGGAAGTGCAGGTCCTCGGCGACCCAGCGTGCGATCGTGCTCTTGCCTGTACCGGAAGGGCCGAGGAGAAACAGAATCGGTTCGCTGCTGAACCCTGTTCGTTGCCGTCTTGCGGCGGACATCGGCGCTTTGGCTGAGGCCTGTTCTGGCCGTCCAACCGATCGACGCTCACCCACGGGCCGGTTCGGTCGGCTGGGCTTCGTCAGTCTACAACGTCTTGTTACGCGGCACTTCAGCTCTACTGGTCCGCCAGTCGATATCCATGAGCTGGCGACATTCGGTCTGGGACGCGGGCGACGAATGCGTCTACCACGCCGCGGTCGTTCATCGACTTCTCTTCTCCGCGCCGTCTAACGAAGCGCCCGACGTACGAGTCCTCTGTGCGTCGGCTCGTGTGGCGCCGCCCATGGCGTAGCGGAAGCGGTCGAGGAGACGCGGCGGTGTGGCCGGAGCGCACATTTTCGGTGCGCTCGGGGAGTCAGGCCGCCCCCACGCCGCAGAGCACGACGAGCAAGGGCGGCGGCGGCTCGGGGAGGAGGCGGGACGTCGGCGGCTCCTCCGCCGTGCGAAGCGCCCTACGGTGCCTCGCGCGCGAAGCGGCGGCGCCAGACGGCGGGGGCGGCGCCCGTGCGGCGCTTGAAGACGCTGCGGAAGAACGCGAGGTCCTCGTAGCCCACGGCGGCGGCGATCTCGGGGAGCGGGCGCGCGCCGGTCTCGAGCAGGTGCTTCGCCGCCTCGACGCGCAGCCCGTGCAGGTAGGCGAGCGGCGGCTCGCCCGTCGCGCGCTTGAAGCGGCGCGCGAAGCTGCGCGGGCTCATGCCGAAGCGGCGCGCGAGCGCCTCGACGCCCGGGGCGTCGCGCAGGTGGTCGCGCATCCACTCCTGCGCCGCGGCGATCTCGATGTCGCCGTGGTCGGCGCGCCGCGCGGGCACCGAGAAGCCGGACTGCGCGGTGCGCCGCGTCTCGACGAGGAGCGCGCGCGCCGTCTCCATCGCCACCTCGTAGCCGGCGTAGCGCTCGACCAGGTGGAGCGAGAGGTCGAGCGCGGCGTAGACGCCGCCCGCGCAGAAGAGGCGCCCCGCTTGGGTGACGAAGCGCTCGGGCTGCCAGTCGACGGCCGGCCAGCGCGCGCGGTAGCGCGGCGCGAGCGCCCAGTGCGTCGTCGCGGGGCGGCGATCGAGGAGCCCGGTCTCGGCGAGGAGCGCGACGCCCGAGCAGATGCCGGCGAGCGCCGCGCCCGCGGCGTGCCGGCGGCGCAGCCACGGCACCACCGCCGCGAAGCGCGCGAGCGCGCCCTCGAAGTCGAGACCGACCGAGGGCACGACCACGAGGTCCGTGCGGCGGACGCCGCGCAGCGCGCCGTCGGCGGCGAGGCCGACGCCCCCCTCGCAGCGGACGGGCCCGCCGCGCGGCGAGACGGCGCGCACCTCGAAGCGCGGCCGCGCGTCCTCGCCGCGCAGCTGCTGCCAGAGCACGCCGGCGGAGCGGAACACCTCGAGCGGGCCGATGGCGGTCGAGGCGTGGCCGCCGTCGAGGAGGAGCACCGTCACGCGGATCATCGCATCGCTCCCGCCGCAAGGATGGGGGGCTTGGCGAATCTTGGCAGGATCGCCGCCTCACTATGTCGGATCTGCCACCTGGGATCCAGCCCCCGACGGACGCATGCTCCCCCTGCGCGCCGGCCGGTCCGCGAGGCGGCGCCACGGAGGAGACGCCCATGCGACGCTTCCTGATCGAGCGAGAGATCCCCGGCGTGGGGAGCCTGGACGCGAAGGGGCTCTGCGACGCCGCGCGCACCTCGAACGCGGCCCTCGCGAAGCTCGGCCCCGACGTCCAGTGGGTCGAGTCGTTCGTCGTCGCCGACAAGACCTACTGCGTCTACCTGGCCCGCGACGAGGACGCGATCCGCGAGCACGCGCGGCTCTCGGGCTTCCCGGCGAGCCGGATCTCGGAGATCAGGGCACGCATCGACCCGGCGACCGCGGGCGACTAGCGCGGCGGATCCACCGCGCCGCCGCGCCTCGCGCGCGCGGAGGCTCCGGGCGGGGCGGGGGGGGGCCGCGGGCCGGGAGCCGCCGCGCCCCCGGCCCCGCTATGCTGCCCGCCTCCACACGAGCGGCGGCACCCCTCCCCCTGCGCGGGGCGAGGGGCGTCGCCGTTTGCGCGCGCGCCCACCGGCGCGCTCCGGAGGCAGAGTGCGCGAGCCGGCGGTCGGCCTCGACTTCGGCACGACGAACAGCGCGATCGGCTGGCTCGGACGCGACGGCGCGCCGGTCCTTGCGCGCTTTGCCTCGCCCGGCGATCCGGGGGCGGAGCTCACGACCTTCCGCTCGGTGCTCTACGCGGACCGCGGCGAGGACGGCGACGGTCCGCTGCGCCTCGCCGCCGGACCCGCGGCCGTCGCGCGCTACCTCGCCGCGGAGACGCGCAGCGGGCGGCTGATCCAGTCGCTGAAGTCGTTCCTCGCGAGCCGCCTGTTCACCGCGACCGCGCTCTTCGGGACGAGCTTCCGGCTCGAGCAGCTCGTCGCGCACATCGTGCGCCCGCTGCGCGAGGCCGCGGAGAGGGAGCTCGGCGCGCCGGTGCGGCGCGCCGTCGTCGGGCGCCCGGTCCGCTTCGTCCACGCCGAGACCCCCGAGGACGACGCCCTCGCCGTCGCCCGGCTCGGCGCTGCGCTCCGCAACGCGGGCTTCGCGGAGATCGAGCTCGAGTACGAGCCGGTCGGCGCGGCGTGGCACTACGAGCGCGGGCTCGCCGCCGACGAGCTCATCCTGATCGGCGACTTCGGAGGCGGGACGAGCGACTTCTCGCTGCTCCGCGTCGGGCCCGGGGTGCGCCGCGCGGGCGACCGCCGCCGCGCGCTCCTCGCGAACGACGGCGTCCCGCTCGCGGGCGACGCCTTCGACGGGAAGCTCGTGCGCCACCTCGTGGCGCCCCTCCTCGGGCGCGGCGCGGAGTTCCGCTCCGTGTTCGGGCGCGTCCTCCCCGTGCCGGCCTGGATCTACGCCCACCTCGAGCGCTGGCACCACCTCTCGTTCCTGCGCTCGCGGAAGACGCTCCAGCTCCTCTACGACCTGCGGCGCGAGGCGCTCGAGCCCGCGAAGCTCGCGGCGCTCGTCCACCTGGTGGAGCGCGACCTCGGGTACCTGCTCTTCCGCGCGGTCGAGCGCACCAAGCGCGAGCTCTCCGAGCGGAGCGAGGCGCGCTTCCGCTTCGAGCACGAGGAGCTCGCGATCGACTGCGCGGTCACGCGCGCCGAGTTCGAGGGCTGGATCGCCGAGGAGCTCGCGGCCGTCGCGGCCTGCGTCGACGGCCTCTTGCGGCGCGCGCGCGTCCCGGCGGCGGCCGTCGACCGCGTGTTCCTGACGGGCGGCTCGTCGCTCGTCCCGGCCGTGCGCAGGCTGTTCGAGGAGCGCTTCGGCGCCGAGAAGCTGCGCAGCGGCGGCGAGCTCACGTCGGTCGCGAGCGGCCTCGCACTGCGCGCGGCGGCCGCGGCCTAGGAGGCGGCCGCGAGCGCGGACGGCGGCGCGCCGGCGGCGCCGCTCCGGCCCGCCGCGCTACGCCTCGGGCGAGAGCTCCACCGGCTGCGGCGCGTCGACGCCCTCGGGGTTGCTGGAGCGCACGCCGCACACCCAGCGCCCGTCGGGCCGGCGCGAGAGCACGATCGCGTAGCCGATCGCGGGCTCGTCGGGGCCGATCGTCTCGCCGGTCAGGGTCTCGACGAGGATCCGGATCACGCCCTTGTGGACGACGACCATCGCGTCGTCCGCGTCGGCGTCGAGCAGCCGCTCGAGCCCGCGCTGCACGCGCTCGCGGAACGCCTCGCGCGCCTCGCCGCCCGGGAACTCGAAGCCCGGCGCGCGCGCCTGCCAGTCGGCGTAGAGCACCGGGTCGCGCGCCTGGATCTCGTCGCGCGTCATTCCCTCCCAGCGCCCGAAGTGGATCTCGCGGAAGTCGGCCTCGAGCCGCACGGGCCGGCCGCCGCCCGCGATCAGGGCCGAGCGCCACGAGCGGCGCAGCGGGCTCGCGACCACGAGGTCGGCCCCCTCCGGATGGCGCAGCGCGACCTGGCGCATCTGCGCGCGGCCGGCCTCGGAGAGCTCGACGTCGCTGCTTCCGTGGAAGCGGATGCTCGACTCGCCGTCGGTCTCGCCGTGGCGCACGAGCACGAGCCGGCGCAGCCGTCGCATGGGATCCTCCATTTCGGAGCGCGCAGGATCGGGGACGCGGCCGGGGCCGTCAATCGCGGGCGCGGGCTGGTAGACTCGCGGCCTCGCGCCGCGGCGGGCGCGCCCGCGCGGGGAAGGGGGGACCGTGCGCAGCATCCTTCGGCTCCTGCTCGGCGTCGTGCTGCTCGCCGCCGCCGCCGGGATCGCGTGGCGCTGCGAGCTCGGGGAGCCGGCCGTCGAGGCGCCCGCGGAGCTCGCGCTCGGGCGCGCCGCGCGGAGCGTCGCGATCGGCGTGACGGACGGCCGCGCGGGGCTGCGCGAGGTGACCGCCGCCGTGGTCCAGGGCGAGGCGCGAACGGCGCTCCCTCCGGCCGCGTACCCCGGCGATCTCCTGCGCGGCGGCCCGATCGCCGGCCCCGTGCAGGTGGAGCTCCGGCTCGACGCGCGCGAGCTGGGCCTGCGCGAGGGCGAGGCGGCGCTCGAGCTGGAAGCGCGCGACTGGTCCTGGGCGGGCTGGCTGCGCGGCAACCGGACGGCGCTGCGGATCCCGCTGCGCGTCGACCTCGCGCCGCCGCGCGTCGCGGCCGAGACGGGCCTCTCCTACGCCGCGCGCGGCGGGACGGGCGCGGTGGCGTACACGCTCGCCGAGCCCGTCGCGCGCGACGGCGTCGAGGTGGCGGGCGCGTTCTTCCCGGGCTTTCCATACCCCGGCAGCGCGGGCGGGCCGGACGCGCCGCGCAGCGGCCGCCGCGTCGCGCTGTTCGCGATCGCGCGCGACGCGCCCGCGGATCCGAAGATCCAGGTCGTCGCCGAGGACGCCGCCGGCAACCGCACCGCGGTGAGCTGGCCGCTCGTCTTCCAGGAGCGGCGCTTCGCGGAGGAGCGCATCGACCTTCCGCCGCGCTTCCTCGAGCAGAAGGTGCCGGAGCTCGCGGGCGAGGTCGGCGTCGACGGCGGGGAGCCGGTGGCCGTGTTCCAGGAGATCAACACGCGAGTCCGCGCCGAGAACGAGAAGCGCGTGCGCGAGATCGTGTCGCGGACGGAGGGCGCGCCGCTCTGGACCGGGCCGTTCGTGCAGTGGGCGAACTCGCAGGTCACGAGCCGCTTCGCCGAGCACCGCACGTACTTCGTCGGCGACGCGCAGGTGTCGGAGGCGATCCACTACGGCTACGACCTGGCCACGCTCGCCGGCGCGGAGGTCACCGCGAGCAACGCCGGACGCGTGCTCTACGCGGCGCCGCTCGGCATCTACGGCAACTGCGTGGTGCTCGACCACGGGCTCGGGCTCGCCTCGCTCTACGCGCACCTCTCGAGCATGGCGGTCGCCGAGGGCGACCAGGTCGCCAAGGGCGCCGTGCTCGGCCGCTCCGGCGCGACCGGCCTCGCGGGCGGGGACCATCTGCACTTCGCGATCCTCGTCCACGGGACGTACGTCGAGCCGAAGGAGTGGTGGGACCCGAAGTGGGTGCGCGAGAAGGTGGAGTCGCAGCTGGGCCCGACCGCCGTGGCGGGGCAGGGCGGCTGAGCGCGCCGCCCGCGCTCCGCGCTGCGCTCCTGCGCTGGTATCGCGCCCACCGGCGCGACCTCCCGTGGCGCAGGACGCGCGATCCGTACGCGATCTGGGTCTCCGAGACGATGCTCCAGCAGACCCGCGTCGAGACCGTGGTCCCCTACTGGGAGCGCTTCCTCGCGCGCTTTCCGACGCTGCAGGCGCTCGCCGACGCGCCGCCCGACGACGTCCTCGGCGCCTGGGCCGGGCTCGGCTACTACCGGCGGGCGCGCGACCTCCAGCGCGCGGCGCGCGAGGTCGTGGCGCGCTTCGGCGGCGCCCTCCCGGCCGACGCCGAGGCGCTGCGCAGCCTGCCGGGCGTCGGCCGCTACACGGCCGGCGCGGTCGCCTCGATCGCGTTCGACCGCCCCGAGCCGGTGGTCGACGGCAACGTGGCGCGGGTGCTCGCGCGCCTCCGCGGGGTGCGCGACGACGTCACGAGCGCCGCGGGCAGCCGGCGCCTCTGGGACGAGGCCGCAGCCCTCGCGCGCGGGCCCGCGCCGGGCGATCTCAACCAGGCGCTCATGGAGCTCGGCGCGACGCTGTGCGCGCCGCGCGCGCCGCGCTGCCTCGCCTGCCCGCTGACGCGCTTCTGCGACGCGTTCCGCGCCGGGGACGCGGACGTGCTCCCCGTCCGCGGCGCGCGGCGGGCACCTCTCGCGGTCGAGGCCGTCGCGGCGCTCCTCGTGCGCGACGGGCGCGCCCTCGCCGTGCGGCGCCCGGCGCCCGGCCTCTTCGCGGGCCTCTGGGACCTCCCCGGCGGCGACGTCGCGCGCGGCGAGACGCCGGCGCAGGCGCTCGCGCGCGCGCTCGAGGAGCGCACCGGACTGCGCCCGGCGCGCGCCGAGCCCGCCGGCGCGCTGGACCACGAGCTCACGCACCGGCGGCTGCGCCTGCACCTCTTCCGCGCCGCGGCGGGCGCGGGCCGGGTGCGCCGGCGCCACTTCGACGCGCACCGCTGGCTCGCGCCGGAGGCGCTCGCCGCCCTTCCGATCGGCGCGCTCACGGCGCGGGCGCTGCGCGCGCTCCTGCCCGCGTCGCCGGGCGGCGCGACCGACGCGCGCCCGCGAGCGGCGCCGGAGGCGCTCTAGCCGGCCGGCGCCGCGCGCCCGCGCGGCGCGCCGCCCACGACGCGCGCGCGGTAGCGCGCGGGCGGCGCGACGACGAGCGAGATGCTCGCGGCCGCGACGACGCCGAGGACGGCGCTCGGCCCGAGCACGACGAGCGACGTGGCGAGGTTCCGCTGGAGGAGGACGGCCACGACGTTGGCGAGCACGATCCCCGTCGCCGCGAGCGAGTAGATCGCGTAGAGCAGGAACACGTGGACGACCCAGGGGTCGGCGAGGCCGAGCGCGAGACGGCGCCGCGCCATGCCGCGCTGGCGCAGGCTCTCGAACGCGCTCCACGCGAACGTCCCGCCGTACGCGACGAAGCACCAGAGCAGCCAGAAGCGCGCCGCCTGCGCGGAGTCGAGCGCGGGATCCGCGGCGACGAGGTCGCGCGCCGCGCCGGCGAGGCCCGCGAGCATGAAGAGCCCGGCGGCCGCCACGAGCGCCGGCCCGAAGCGCGCGCCCGGGCGGAACACCTGCTGCGTGAAGCCGTAGTAGCAGAGCATCCCGAGCTGCGTGACCAGCTCCGACGCGACCCAGAAGGGCACGTTGACGTCGGCGACCAGGCCGCCGAAGCCCGACGCGACGCTCGTCGGGAAGCCGACGCCGCAGACGAGCACCGAGCCGGCGCCGAGGAGGCGCTCGGGGCGGCGTCCCGTGCGGCGCGCGACGAGCAGGGCGCGCACGCCGACCGCCGACACGACGACCACGTAGAGCACGATGCAGGCCGGGGCGAGGAGCTCCATCGGCCCTTCGGAATCGGCACCCCCGGGGCGCGCCTTGACCCGTCCCGGGGGCACGTCGCGGACCCCCCGCGGGGCTCACGAGCTCAGGCCGCCGCGGAGCCGTTCCGGCCGCGCGCCGGGGGCGGTGCGAGGCGCGGGAGCCCGCGGGCTCCGCCCGCCGCGCGACCCGAGCCGCGCCCGTCCGGCCGGCCCGCCCTCGAACCTCTCGGCGTCCGCGGGCGCTCTTAGAGCCCCACCTCGCGCAGCGCGACCGGGCGCCGCTCCTTCGCCGAGCGCTCGCCCGCGACGCCGACCGCCACCGCGAGCGCGCCGTCGGCGGCGGAGACGGCGGCCCGGCCCCCGCTCCGAATCGCGTCGCGGAGCGCGAGGTGCTCGCGCAGCGTCGCGCCGTGGTGGGCGCCGAGCCCCTGCGCCTCCGGGTCCGGCGCGAGGTCGACCGTCTCGCGGGCGGCCGAGTCGCGCCGCGTCCGCACCAGGCGGTGCGCCGGGAGGAACGCTTCCACCTTCCCGCGGTCGCCCGTCGCCGCGATCTCCATCTCGTGCGTCGAGTTCTCGGCGAACATGCACAGGTCGAGGAGCCCGCGCGCGCCGCCCTCGAAGTCGACGACGACGTAGGCGTTGTCGAGGATGTCGGGCCGCTCGCCGCCGTAGCGCTCGTCCTTGTGGTTCACGTCCTGCGCGCCCGAGGCGTAGACGAGCTCGGGCCGCCGGCCGGTCGCGAGCCGCATCAGGTCGAAGAAGTGGCAGCACTTCTCGACGAGCGTCCCGCCCGTGTTGCGGCTGAAGCGGTTCCAGTCCCCGACCTTCGGCAGGAACGGGAAGCGGTGCTCTCGGATCGCGATCATGACGAGCCGACCGACCGCGCCGCCGTGGACCGCCTCGAGCAGGCCGGCCACCGGGGTCATGTAGCGGTACTCCATTCCGACCCAGAGGATTCCGGGGTGCTTCTCCGCCTGCTCCACGACGCGCAGGCAGTCCTCCACCGTGGTGCAGAGCGGCTTCTCGACGAGCACGTGCTTGCGCGTCCGGAACACCTCCTGCAGCACGTCGTAGTGCGTGTGATTGGGCGACGCGACGACGACGGCGTCGACGCGCGCGCGCTCGAGCAGCGAGCGCGCGTCCTCGTAGACGTCGACGCCCGGCCCCGCCGCGAGCCGTCCGAACGCGCGGCTGCGCTCGTCCGGGTCGGCGATCGCGGCGACCTCCGCGCCCGGCACCTCGCGCAGGTTGCGGATGTGCTCGCAGCCCATCATCCCGGTGCCGATCACGCCCCAGCGAATCGCCGCCTCGCCCATGCGCCTCCCGGCCGCCGCGCCGCCCGGCGGAAGGGCGAGGATGGCCCACGCCGGACCCCCGCGCCCGACGCGGGGGCAGGGCCCGCTATCCTCGCGGCATGGCGAGCCAGTTCGGTGTCGTCTTCCGGGTGGCGACGTTCGGCGAGTCGCACGGCGGGGGCGTCGGCGTCGTCGTGGACGGCTGCCCGCCGCGGCTCGAGCTCTCGCCCGAGGAGATCCAGCGCGACCTCGACCGGCGCCGGCCCGGCCAGAGCCGGCTCACCACGCCGCGCCAGGAGGCGGACCGCGTCGAGATCCTCTCGGGCGTCTTCGAGGGCCGCACGCTGGGCTCGCCGATCGCGATGCTCGTGCGCAACGAGGACGCGCGCCCGGCCGCCTACGAGAAGATGAGGGACGTCTACCGGCCCTCGCACGCGGACTGGACCACCGAGGCGAAGTACGGGATCCGCAACTGGCAGGGCGGCGGCCGCGCGAGCGCGCGCGAGACGGTGGGCCGCGTCGCGGCGGGCGCCGTGGCCCGCAAGCTCCTGCGCGTCGCAGCCGGCGTCGAGGTGCTCGCGTGGGTCGCGCAGGTGCACGACGTCGACGCCAAGGTCGACGAGCGCTCGCTGGCGCTCGCGCAGATCGAGGCGAACCCGGTGCGCTGCCCCGACCCGGAGGCGGCCGCGCGCATGGCCGACGCGATCGACGCCGCGCGCCGGCGCGGCGACTCGCTCGGCGGCGTCGTCGCCTGCGTCGCGCGGGGGGTGCCGCCCGGCCTCGGCGAGCCCGTCTTCGACAAGCTCGAGGCCGACCTCGCGAAGGGGCTGCTCTCGCTCCCGGCCTCGAAGGGCTTCGAGATCGGGAGCGGCTTCGCCGGGACGCGCCTCACCGGGAGCCAGCACAACGACCCGTTCGTCCCGGGCCCGGACGGGCGGCCGCGCGCCGAGACCAACCGCTCGGGCGGCGTCCAGGGCGGCATCTCGAACGGCGAGCCGATCCTCCTCCGCGTCGCGTTCAAGCCGACCGCGACGATCCGCCTGGCGCAGCAGACGGTCGACCGCGACGGCCGGGCGGTCACGCTCGAGGCGGAGGGACGCCACGACCCGTGCGTCCTCCCGCGCGCCGTGCCGATGGTCGAGGCGATGGTGTGCCTCGTCCTCGCGGACCACTGGCTGCGCCAGCGCGCCACGGACGCGCTCGCCGGGTCGTAACCGCCCGGGACGCGGGGCCGCCCTCGCCGCGCGCGCGCGCGCCGCGCGCCCTCGCGCCGGGCGCGCGTCGCGCCGGCGCGACGCTCCCGCGCGCGCCGCGGCGCGCACCCGGCGCGCGGCTCAGGGGAGCAGCACGAAGCCGGTCGCGAAGGCCGCCGCCCCGGCGAGCATCGCGGCGAGCGCCACCCCGGCGTGGAGGTCGCGGCGCGCCGCCGCCCCGCGCTCGAGCGCGCGGCCGAGCCACCCCGCCGCGGCGAAGAGCACGGCCGCGACGAGGGCGACGCCCGCGTGCAGCGTGCCGAACGGCTCGAGCCCGCGCAGCCAGGCGGCCGAGAGCGGACCGAGCGGAAGCCCCACCAGCAGGAGCGCGACGGCGGGCTTCGCGACGCGCAGGTGCGCGCGGCGTCCCCCCTTCGGCGCAGGGCGCCCGCGCAGGCGGGCGCTCCGGAGCGCGAGCCCGCTGCGCAGCGCGAGTCCGGCGAAGAGGAGCGCGAGCGCCATCCAGGTCGGGTGCACCCACGCCAGCCAGAACGCGAGCGGGTCGAAGCCGGTCCGGTCCAGCTAGTCGACCCGGTGGATGGCGTCCGGCGGGAGCCGCTTCAGCAGCCCGTCGAGCGCGCGCCCGAGGTAGGCGGGGTCGCGCGACTCGAGCGTGAGGAGCACGTGGAAGCCCTCCTCGCCGATCTTCGGGTACGAGCCGAGGAGGAGCGCGGGGAACTCGCGCAGGAGGTCGTTCAGCGCCTCGGCGATCTCGCTCTCGCGCCTTCGCACGTAGACGTTCCGCAGCAGGAACGGGACGCCGCGGAAGCGCTCCCGGATCGCGTGGAACTTCTTCACGAAGAGCTCCGGCACGCCGGGGAAGACGTACACGTTCTCCACGACGACGACGGGGAACCAGAGATCGCCGGCGTCGAGGAGCGACGCCCCGGCCGGGATGCGCGCCATCTTGAGAAGGCTCTCGTTCGGGCTGCGGCCCTGCGCGCGCGCGATGCGGTCGACGATGGAGGCGTCGAGCTCGAGCGGGCGGCCGAACGCCTTCGCGACCCCGTCCATCGTGAGGTCGTCGTGCGTGGGGCCGACTCCGCCCGAGGTGAACGCGAAGTCGTAGCCGTCCGCCATCGCGCGCACGTCGCGCGCGATCGCGTCGACGTCGTCCGGGATCACGAGGATGCGCTGGACGTCGACGCCGAGCGCGCGCAGCTCGCGGCAGAGGAACGGCGAGTTGGTGTCGGTGACCTTGCCGGAGAGGATCTCGTTCCCGATGACGAGGATGCCCGCGGTCGGCATGACGGGGAAGGGTAGGGAAGCGCCGCGCGCGCGGACAACCGAAGGGCGGGCGGCCGCGCGGGGCCCGGCGCGCGCGACGCGGGCCCCGGCGCGGCCGCCGCGCGCACCCGGCGGCGCGCGTGCGCAGGGCGCCGGCCGCCGCGGTATCCTCGCGGAATGGCGTGCGAGGTGTGGTTCCGGCCGTCCCGCGCCGGTGCGGCGGCGCGCCGGGTGGAGGTGCCGCCCGGCACGACGCTCCTCGAGGCGGCGCACCGGGCCGGGATGCCGGTCGCGCGCGCGTGCGGCGGCGGCGGGCTGTGCGCGCGCTGCGGGCTGCGCGTCGTCGCGGGCGCGGAGGGGCTCGCGCCCGAGGGCTCGGCGGAGGCGCGCGCCAAGGCGCGCAATCGCGTGGACGCGTCGCTGCGCCTCGCCTGCCAGGTGCGCGTCGAGGGCCGGCTCGAGGTGAGCGCCGCCTACTGGTGAGCGGCGGATGAGCGCCGGTCGCGCCATCGTCCTCGTCGATCACGGCAGCCGGCGTGCCGAGGCGAACGCCGTCGTCGAAGAGGTCGCGGCGGCGCTGCGCGAGCGCCTCGGCGGCGCCGTCGTCGAGGTCGCGCACCTCGAGCTCGCGCCGCCGGACGTCGGCGAGGCCGTCGCGCGCTGCGTGGCCCGCGGCGCCGCGGAGGTGCTGGTGCAGCCGTTCTTCCTCGCACCCGGGCGGCACGGCGCGAGCGACCTGGCGGCTCTCGCCGCGGCGGCGGCGGCTCGACACCCAGGAGTGTCGGTTCGCGTCGGCGAGCCGCTCGGGGCGCACCCGCGGGTCGTCGACGCCGTCCTCGACCGGATCAGCGGAGCGCGAGGTCCGTCCCGTACGGAATGAGTCCGAGCCGGGCCGCGACGGCGCGCGACGCGCGGTTCGACCAGCCGGTGCTGTAGAGCGGGACGAGCCCGGCGCCCGCGACCGCGGCGGCCCAGGCGGCGACGGCGCGGGTCGCGAGGCCGCGGCCGCGGTGCGGGGGCAGCGTCCGCACGCCCGCCTCCGCCGCGCGCGCCGAGCGCCGCGCGACGTAGCAGGCCGAGACGGCGCGCCCCTCGCGCACGACGGCAGCGCACGGCTGGCGCGCGCGCAGCGACGCCGCGAGCTCCGCCCACTCGGGACCGAGCAGCGCGGCGCGGTCGGGCGTGAGCGCGACCACCTCGGGGTCGGGCGCCGGCGTCGGGGTCTCGCCGAAGCGATACGCCGGTCCGTGGTGGACCTCGGCGATCGGGGCATCGGCCTCGAGCGCCGCGCGAAACGCCTCGAAGCGCTCGGGGAGCTCGTCGAGAGGCCAGTCGAGCGCCTCGCGCGACGCCAGCCGCGCGAGCTCCGCCACGCGCGGCTCGGGCACGTCCGCGCGGAAGCGCCAGAGCGCCCCGTGCCGCGTGCGCCCGAAGAAGAAGCGCGGCGCCGGCCGCGCGCCGCCCGGCCCCCGCACCGCGACGAGCCGCCCGCCCCCGTCGCTCTCGAACAGCGCCTCGACCTGCAACTCCATCCACCCGAGATCCGTCAACACCCAACACCCACTACGGGGACGTTCCACTTACCTCACGAAGGGGACACCCCTGGCCGCGCGGCGCGCGTGGAGTGTCCCTTTCGTGTGGGAAGTGGAGCGTCCCCTTCGTGTGGACCCTTCGTGCGGATTCGTGACTCTCGCTGCGCGGCGCGCGTGGAGTGTCCCCTTCGTGAGGTAAGTGGAGCGTCCCCTTCGTCGGCGTCAGGGGTCGGGGCGCGAGTAGAGGCGGTCGTAGGCGTTCCAGAGGGCGGAGGCGGTGAGGGCGCCGCTTGCGGAGAAGACGGCGAGGCAGAGGGCGAAGCGGCCCCAGAAGCCGGCGCTCGTGAGCGAGTCGGGGAAGCGGCCGCCGACGTAGAGCTCGAGGATCACCGCGATCGCGAGCGCCATCGGAAGGCCGCGGCCGAGGATCCCGTGGCGCAGCACGAACGCGTGCCTTCCCTTCGCGCGGACGGCGTCCCACTCGCCGCGCGAACGCACGCGCTTCACGAGGCCGCCCTCGCCTTGCGGGCGCTGGCCTGGATGTAGCGCCGGCTGATGGGCGAGAGGTCGTCGGGGTCGACGCGCACCTCGATCACCACGAACTCGCGCACCTCGTGGGCGGCGCGCAGCGCGTCGCGCAGCTCGGCCGCCGTGTCCACCTGGAATCCTACCCCGCCGAACCCCTGCGCCATCTCGGCGTACGGCCAGGAGGGGAGGCGCAGGAGATCCCGGCGCCGCGTCACCGGGCGGAAGATGCCCCAGCCGGCGTTGTTCACGACGACGACGATCGGCGAGAGCCCGTGGAGGGGCGCGTGCGACACCTCGGTCCCGGTCATCTGGAACGCCCCGTCGCCGCAGAGGACGAGCGGGCGCACGCCGGTCCCGATCTGGGCGCCGAGCGCGGCCGGCACGCCGAAGCCCATCGAGGCGTAGTAGCCCTGCGCGAAGTAGAGCCCCGGCGCGGGCACGCGCACCTCGATGCCGCCGAACAGCATGTCGCCCGACTCCGCGAAGACGTGGTAGCCCGGGTGCGCGGCGAGGAAGCGGTTGACCTCGAGGAGGAGGTCGTTCACCGAGACCGGCGCGCGCCCGTCCGGGCCGCGGCGGGCGCGCTTCAGGTTGTCGACGTAGCGCACCTTCTCCCCGAACCGCGGCAGCCGCGCGCGCGAGAGCTCGGTGACGAAGTCCCGCAGCTCGACCTCGGTGTACTGATGGAACGAGACGCGCACGCCGCCGTCGATCGCCCACACGGCGCGCTCGCGCGCGACCTCGGGACGCGCGGCGCCGAGGTTGAGGTCGGTGAGCTCCGTCCCGAGCGCGAGGACGAGGTCGGCGTGCGCGACGCGGCGCCGGATCGCGGGCGGGCTCATGGGGCCCATGTGGATCCCCATGTGGAGCGGGTGGTCCATCGGAAAGACGCCCTTCGCGAGCACGGTCGTGAGCACCGGGATCTCGAGCTTCTCGGCGAGCGCGCGGAAGGCGTGCTCGGCGCGGCTGCGGAAGAGCTCGACGCCGCCCATGAGCACCGGGCGCCGCGCGGCGCGCACGCGGGTCACGGTGTCCTCGAGCGCCTCGCGCAGCTTGCGCGGATCCGAGCGGGGCCGCGGGAAGGAGCCGTCCCAGGCGACGAGCTCGGGCGGGACCGGGATCACGACGTCCACCATGTCGCGGTGGATCTCGAGGTAGCCCGGGCGGTGCTCCTGCACGATCCGCGACACCGTCTCGTGCACCTCGCGCGCCGCGAGCTCGGGGTGGCGCAGGATGCGCGCCGCGCACGTGACCTCGGAGAGGATGCGGCACTGGAGCTCCACGTCCTTCACCTGGTGGTGGACGCCCGCGATGCGCGCCTCCGCGGCGCCCGGGCCGCCCGAGAGCACGAGGAGCGGCACCATCTCGGCGTAGGCGCCGGCGATCGGGTTGACGACGTTGTGCCCGCCCGCCCCGTAGGTCACGCACACGACCCCGAGCCGCCGCGTGCTGCGCGCGTAGCCGTCGGCCGCGAAGCCGACGGACGGCTCGTGGGAGAGCGTCACCACCTCGAGCCCGCGCTCGCGACCGAGCTTGTGGAAGAGCCCGAGCACGAGGTCGCCGGGGAGGCCGAACACGTGGCGCACCCCGGCGCGCTTCAGGTACGCGACGAGGAAGTCACCGAGCTTCATCCGCGAGCGCAGCGCCCCGGCGCGCTCGCCGTGCGGCATCAGAGACCTTCCTCGAGGACGTACCGGCACAGCCCCGCCACGACGAGCGCGTGGTCGATGGCGCCGGCGCGCAGCATCGCGCCGAGCTCCGCGCGCGGGACGAGCACGACGGACGTCTCCTCGAGCCCGTGGTTCTCGGCGGGCCCGAGGCGGACCACGTCGCGCGCGACGAAGGTGTGCAGCCGGTTGCCGAAGAGTGCGGGGTTGGGGTTCACGGAGCCGAGCGCCTCGAGGCGCCCGCCCCCGAAGCCCGTCTCCTCGCGCAGCTCGCGCGCCGCAGCGGCCTCCGGCGTCTCGCCGGGGTCCACGATGCCGCCCGGAATCTCGAGCGTCACCGCGCCCGAGCCGTGGCGGAACTGGCGCACCATCACGACCTCGCCCGCCGGCGTGACCGGGACGACGTTCACCCACGGGTCCGCCTCGATGCCGTAGAACGGATGCACCTCGCCGGTCCGCGGCGAGCGCGAGAGCTGGCGCGTCACCTTGAACACCGCGCAGTCCTGAAGCTGCTCGCGCCGCAGCACGTCCCACGCAGGCGGGTCGTTCATCGCGCGCAGAGTAGCCGCGCGCGCAGCGCGGAGCACGCTACGATGGCCCGCCGCCCCCGGAGGTCGCCGTGGCCCGGAGCTCGCCGACCCTGCGCTGGAGCCGCGGCGGACACGTCTTCATGACGCTCGCCGCCGTCGCGTGCGGCGTCGCCGGGGCGGCGGGCGCCGTCGCGTTCCGCTTCCTCATCCGCTTCTTCCAGGCGCTCTTCTTCGAGGGCCCGGCCGGAGTCGGCGCGGTCCTCGACGAGGGCCTCCTCGCGGAGGCGCACGACCCGCTCGAGGAGGCGGCCGCGCTCCCCTTCTGGGCGCTCGCGCTCCTCCCCGCGCTCGGAGGCCTGATCGTCGGGCCGCTCGTGTGGCGCTTCGCGCGCGAGGCGCGCGGCCACGGGATTCCCGAGGTCATGGAGGCCGTCGCCCTGCGCGGCGGCGTGATGCGAAAGCGCGCCGGCAGCGTGAAGATCACCGCCTCGGCGATCACGCTCGGCTCCGGCGGATCCGCCGGCCAGGAAGGGCCGATCGTGCAGATCGGCGCCGTGCTCGGCTCGGCGGTGGGCCAGGCGCTGCGCGTGCCCGGCCGCCAGCTGCGCACGCTCGTCGGCTGCGGCGCGGCCGCCGGGCTCGCCGCGACCTTCAACGCGCCGATCGCCGGCGCGCTCTTCGCCGCGGAGGTGATCGTCGGGGACTTCGCCGTCGCGCAGTTCAGCCCCATCGTGATCGCCTCGGTCACCGCGACCGTCCTCTCGCGCCGCCTCCTCGGCAACTACCCCTCGTTCGAGGTGCCCGAGTGGGATCTCGTGAGCTTCGGCGAGCTCGGCGCGTACCTCCTCCTCGGGCTGTTCGCCGGGCTCGTGGCCGTCGCGTTCGTGCGGGCGCTCTACGGCGCGGAGGACCTCTTCGCGCGCACGTCGCTCCCGGAGTGGCTGCGCCCTGCCGCGGGCGGCCTCCTCGTCGGGGCGCTCGGCTGCGCGGTGCCGAACGTGCTGGGGGTCGGCTACCAGACCGTCGACGTCGCGCTCGAGGGACGGCTCGGCGCGCTCGCGCTCGCGGGCTTCCTCGTCGCGAAGCTGGCCGCGACGTCGGTCACGATCGGCTCGGGCGGCTCGGGCGGCGTCTTCGCGCCCTCGCTCTTCCTCGGCGCGATGACCGGCGGCCTCGTGGGCACGGCGGCGCACGGCTGGTTTCCCGAAGCCACCGCGTCGCCCGGCGCCTACGCGCTCGTCGGCATGGGCGCCGTCGTCGCCGCCACGAGCCACGCGCCGATCTCGGCGATCCTCATCCTCTTCGAGCTCACGCAGCGGGTCGACATCATCCCGCCGCTCATGGTCGCGTGCGTCCTCAGCACCCTCACGGCGGCCTTCCTCCAGCGCGAGTCGATCTACACGCTGAAGTTCAAGCGCCGCGGGATCGAGCTTCCGGAGTTCGAGGACCCGAACCCGCTGAAGGCGCTCTTCGTGAGCGACGTGATCGACCGCGCGCCCGAGGTGGTGCAGGCCTCCGCGCCGTTCGAGCGTCTGATCGACCTCCTCGTGAAGAGCGACCACGAGGAGTTCTTCGTGGTCGACGGGCGCGGCGAGCTCCTCGGCGCGATCTCGCTCGCGGAGCTGCGGCGCGTCCTGCTCGAGCGCGAGCACCTGAACGCCGTCGTCGTCGCCGGCGACCTCGTGGAGGGCGACCACCCGACGGTGACCGAGGACGACGACCTCGACCTCGTCGCGCAGATCTTCGCGAGCGGCGAGGTGCAGGAGATCGCGGTCGTGGACGCGCAGAGCCCGAAGCGGCTCGTCGGCTGCGTGCGCGAGCGCGACGTGATGCACGCGTATCGCGAGGAGATGCTGCGCCGCGACCTCGCGGGCGGCCTGTCGCGCAGCGTCGCCGTGGTGCGGCGCGTGCACGAGGTGGAGCTCGGCGGCGACCTCGTCCTGCGCGACGTCCCGGCGTCGCACGCGCTCGCCGGGAAGACGCTCGGCGAGCTCGACCTGCGCGCGCGCACGGGCGCGCTCGTCCTCCTCGTCCGGCGGCCCTCCGCCGGCGCCGCGGGCTCCGACCTGCGCGTGCCGCTCCCGGCGGACCGCCTCGAGGACGGCGACGTCATGGTGGCGGCGGGCACGCGCGACGCGCTCGCGCGCCTCGAGTCGCTCTAGCGCCTCTCGCCGGGACGTCTTCCGGGCGGCGGGGCCGAGCCCGTGCGTTCGGAGAATCCCGCCCGGAGGCGAGAGCGCCGCGTCGCCGCCGCGAGGCGCTACAGCGCGGTGTCGATCACGAGCTCGACGCCCTGCGCGCCCGGCGCGACGCGCTTCTGCGTCGCGCCCTGGAGGTCGCCCGGATTGCGCGTCGCGGCGTTGCGGTCCGCGTCGACGCGCGCGACGAGCTGGAACGGGCCCACGAACGGGACGCCCTCGAGCATGCGGTCGCCCGGGCCGAGCTCGAACTCGAGCGGGAAGCGCGGGTCGAGGAAGCGCTTCACGGCGACCGGGGGGCCGGTGTCCGAGGTGCGCGCGACGAGGAAGAGCGCGGCCCCGCTCGGGACGCGGCCCGCGAGATCGGCCGCGAGCACGATGCGCCCCCGGATCGGAGCGCCGGTCGCTTCCGCCGCGCCCGCGGGAGCGCCGCCCGGCGTGCCGGCGCCGGGCGGCGCCGCGCCGGCCATGCCCGCGTCGGGCGCGCCCGGCGGCGGGGCGCCCCGCATCGCGCCGCCGAGGGGCCCGTCCTCGGGCGCGCGCTCCGCCCCCTTCGGGAAGATCTTCGAGAGGTCGGGCTGCTCGACCTTCTCGTTCGGATCGAACGGCTCCACGGCGCGGTCGCACGCGAGCGCGCCGGCGAGCGCGGCCGCGGCGGCGACCGCGAGCCGCGCGAGGGCGCGGCGCCGCGCGCGGAGCGGAGCGCGTGCCATGCGCGGGAGGCTAGCGGGTTTGCGGCGCGTGGAGCCCTCGATGCGCCGGGGAGGAGGCCGTGGTAGGTTGGCCGCGTCGGAGCCTGGGGGTGGCTCGGCGCGCGCCGGGCCTGAGAGCATACCCCTCGAACCTGATCTCGTTCGGACGAGCGTAGGGAAGGCTCAGGCGGCGTTCCTCCCGGACGCTCCGGCAAAGGAGCGTCGTCCCAATGTCCGCCTCGTCGCGTCCCGATCCCGCCGCGCGCCGGTGGGAGCTTCCGTCCCTCGGCCACAACCCGTCCTCCCGGCGCCAGGGCACGAACCCGGGCAGCTTCGCCGCGCCGCCGCGGATCGGGACGCCGTGGAGCTTCAGCTCGCCCGACACGCCGGGGATGCCGGCGCCGTCGGAGAAGACGGCCTGGGATTTCATGCCGCCCGACTGGAAGCTCGTGGGCGGCCGCTGGACGCCGCCTCCGGGCTTCGTGCCCGTGACGCAGCTCGAGCACGCGCGCCTCGGCGTCGTCACGCCGGAGATGGAGCGGGCGGCCGCGCGCGAGGGCCACCTCACGCCCGCGCAGGTGCGCGACGAGGTCGCCGCGGGCCGCATGGTGATCCCCGCGAACCGCACGCACCTTCGCTACGAGCTCGACCCGATGTGCATCGGGCGCGCGAGCCGGACGAAGGTCAACGCGAACATGGGCGCCTCGCCGGTCGCGAGCGACACCGAGGAGGAGGTCGCGAAGCTGCGGTTCGCCGAGCGCTGGGGCGCCGACACCGTGATGGATCTCTCGACGGGCGGCGACCTCGACGAGACGCGCGAGGCGATCGTGCGCGCCGCGACGGTGCCGATCGGCACGGTGCCGATCTACTCGATGATCGTCGGACGCCGCATCGAGGACCTCGACGCGGCGACGGTGCTCGAGCAGCTCGAGCACCAGGCGAGCCAGGGCGTCGACTACTTCACGATCCACGCGGGCGTGCTCTACGAGCACCTCCCGTACGTCAACCGGCGCCTGATCGGCATCGTGAGCCGCGGCGGCTCGCTGCTCGCGAAGTGGATGATCCACCACCGCCAGCAGAACCTCATGTACCAGCTCTGGGACGAGATCTGCGAGGTGATGCGCCGCCACGACGTCACGTTCTCGATCGGCGACGGGCTGCGCCCGGGCGGGCTCGCCGACGCCTCCGACGAGGCGCAGCTGCGCGAGCTCGCGACGCTCGGCGAGCTCACCGAGCGCGCCTGGCGCCGCGGCTGCCAGGTCATGGTCGAGGGGCCGGGGCACGTGCCCTTCGACCAGATCGAGTACAACATGAAGCTGCAGCGCCGGCTCTGCCACGGCGCGCCCTTCTACGTGCTCGGGCCGCTCGTGACGGACGTCTTCCCGGGCTACGACCACATCACGAGCTGCATCGGCGCGACCGCCGCCGCCTACCACGGCGCCGCGATGCTCTGCTACGTGACGCCCAAGGAGCACCTCGGGCTCCCGAAGCGCGACGACGTGAAGCAGGGCTGCATCGCGTACAAGATCGCCGCGCACGCCGCCGACGTCGCGCTCGGGATCCCCGGCGCGCGCGACCGCGACGACGAGCTCACGAAGGCGCGCGCCGCGCTCAACTGGGAGAAGCACTTCGAGCTCTCGTTCGACCCGGACACGGCGCGCGCCTTCCACGACGAGGACCTCGACGTCGACACCGACTTCTGCGCCATGTGCGGGCACGACTGGTGCTCGGTGCGGATCAGCAAGGAGATCGAGGCGTTCGTCTCCGGCAAGGACGAGCGCTACGCCTGGCGCGCGCCGAAGGTGTCCGGCGCGCTCAGCCCGGCGCAGCGCGAGATCCTCGAGCGCCGCGGGGTGCTCGCGCCCGCCGAGATCCACCGCCTCGCGAGCAAGACCCGCGAAGCCGTGGGCGCCGAGCGCGGCCGCAAGGCCGCCTGCCACAGCGACCACGCGGACGACGACGCGGCCCGCGCGCTGCAGGCGGGCGCGGATGCGGCGGCGCGGGAGTAGCGCGGGCGAGGGGCGAAGCCGGAGCCGCGCGCGGGGCGCGAGGGCCGCGCCGTCCGCCGCGGCGCGCGCGGCGCGCCGAGACGACGACGCCCCGGGGCCTCGCGGCCGCCGGGGCGTCGCGTCCGAACCTCACCCCCCCTGGATCGGCTCGGAGCCTTTGGGACACTCTTCGTCCGCTCGCCGGGGAACTTGAGCGGCCACCTGCCGGCGGGGTGCCAGCCCATGGGCGCGCAGCTGCGGCTCAGCGACGAAACCCTTCCCGGCCACCTGCGCGCCCTCGGCCTCCTCGCGGCGGGAGAGCGGGCGACGGTCGAGGCGGCGGGCGACGGCAACATCAACTGGGTGCGCCGCGTCCGCATCCAGGGCCGGGACGCGCGCAGCTTCGTGGTGAAACAGGCCCGCCCGGCGCTCGAGCGCTTCCCCGAGTACCACGCGAGCCCGGACCGACTCCTGTTCGAGGCGCGCTACCTCGAGCGTGCGCGGCGCTTCGATGCGGACGGCGTCCTCCCCGCCGTCCTCGCGCTCGACGCCCCGAACCGCCTCCTCGTGCTCGAGGACCTCGGCGGCGCGGAGCGCATGGACGCGGCGCTCGCGCGCGGGGCCGACGTGGCGGACGCGGCGGGGTGCCTCGCGGCCTTCCTCGCCCGCGTTCACGCCGGGACGGCGGGCGATGAGGCCCTCGCGAACGCGTTCGCAAACGACGACATGCGCCGCCTCCACGGCGATCACGTCTTCGCGCTCCCGCTCCGGCCGAACGACTTCCCGCTCTCTCCGGCGCTCGGCGCGCGTGCGGCGGCGCTCCAGGCGGATGCGGAGCTCGTCGCGCTCGCGGACGCCGCCTACGCCCGCTACCTCGCCCCGCGCGGCGCGCTCGTCCACGGCGACGTCCAGGCCGGGAACGTGCTCCTGCGAGCGTCCGGCCCGACGCTCCTCGACGCCGAGATCGCGCACGTCGGCGACCCGGCGTTCGATCTCGGCACGCTGCTCGCGCACCTCGCGCTCCCCGCGCTCGCAGCCGGCCGCGCCGCGCAGCCGCATCCCGCCCTCGCCGCGGCGCTCGGCGCCTACCGCGCGGCCGGGGGGCCCGCGGCCGCCGCCGACGCCTTCCGCTACGCCGGGATCGAGCTCCTGCGCCGGACGATCGGGGCGGCCCGCGTTCCGGCCGTCGCGCAGGACGAGGCGTCCCTCGCGGTCCTCGGCACCGCCGTCGACTGGATCAAGCGCCCGCCGGCCGAGGTCCCCCGGTGAGCGCCGTGACGCCGGCGTCCGCTCGCCGCGCCGCGCGCGCCGCGGCGCCGCCCGCGTCCGGCAGGCGGACCTCGGCTGGCGCCGCGCGGGCCGCCGCGCGCGGTGCGCGCACGACGAGCGGCGCGGGCTCGTCCGTCTCGGGCGCCCAGCGGATCCGGCGGTAGTCGAAGCCCCCGTCGGCGATCACGTTGAACTTCACGACCTCGAAGTACGGCGAGAGGTCGAAGTCCGCGGGCGTGAGCAGGGTGGGATGCCGCACGCGGAAGAGGCCCGCGTCGCAGCGTCGGCGACGCCGCAGCACGAGGCGCGCGAGGCGGCCGCGCGCGGGCCGCGGCGCGCCGCCGCCGCCCGGCGCCTCCGCCGGCGGCAGGATCGGAAAGCGCACGCGCTGGAAGAGCGAGCCGATCAGGCTCGAGCAGATCACCTCGGTGGGAGCGCCGCTCCCGAAGTGGAGCGCGCGGCGCCGGAAGCGGTCGGGCACGATCTTCACCGGCAGGAGGTAGCTCGCGAGGTCGACGACGTTCCGCAGGTCGTAGCGCCAGCCGAGCGCGGCGAGCGCGTCCTCGAGGATGCGGCCCTGGTCCTCGCGGCGCAGGTGGTGCGGCCGCACGACCCGGATGTCGAAGCGGAAGTACTTCGAGATCGGGGAGAGCACGACGCCTTCGGGGAGCGCTTCCACGAGGAGCTCGGCCGCTTCGCAGCCGAAGCGCGCGCGCGCCTCCTCGGCGAGCGGGCCGCCGCGGCGGAGGACCTCGTCGCCGACGTAGAGCGCGGCGTGCGACCAGGCGCTCTGCGTGAGGTAGCGGATGAGGGCGGAGGCGCGGTTCTCGCCGGCGACGAGGACGACGTCGCACTTGCGCAGATGGCGGCGCAGCGCCTCCGGGTCGTTCCAGCCCCGGCGGACGTAGCCGGGACGAGGCGCGTTCAGGTACGCGAGAATGCGCTCCGTGATCCGCCGCCGCAGCTCCATGGCCGCCCCGCGCCGCTTCCGCTGTCCGTTCGTGCCCCCGGCGCGCGCGCGGGTGACCCCGAGGGGCTGGAAAAAAAGTGCCCTTCGGCCATAGCCCTTTCCGGGGGCGTCGGGTATCTTCCGCCAACTGTCGGAAATGCAAAGGCTTTCCGACGTGGGGCGAGCGATCCCCGACCAGACCCTCGAACGGACGCCGCGGAGGTCTCCTCCCCGGGGCGACCTCGGACGCCGGAGCCATGGACGTCAGGATCAAGACCGTCGTCGAGTTCACCATCTCGGGGTCGAGCCTCGAGGACGCCCTCGCCGAGTACGACGAGATCACCGTCAGCGGGCTTCTGCGCGAGATCCTCGACAAGGCGATCGCGTGCGACGACATCCGCGTCGAGCTGGTGGACGGGCCCAACACGCTCGAGGAGTACGACGCCAAGCAGCAGCAGGCGTCGTGATCCCGCCGCGAGCCTCGTGAGCCCGGCCCCGGGCCGGCGCGAGGCTCCGCACGACGGCGCGGGGTCGTGCGCGAGGAGCGGGCCGCTCAGCCGAACAGCGAGAGCTGGCGCGGTCCGGCCGCGTCCGCGGGCGGACGCGGGCCGGCGGGCGCCTCCGACGCGGCGGCGCTCCGCGCCGGGCGCCCGGCGCGCGCTGCGGCCGGCGCGCGCGGCGCGAGCGCGGGCCGCGGGACGCGCCGCGGCGGCGGCGCGGGGGCGCCGGCGCGCTCGCCGGGGCGGTAGATGCCGCGGTCGCGCGCGTACTCGAGGATCTCGAAGTAGAGGCGCCGGAAGCGCAGCCCGTGGTCGAAGTGGCGCAGGTGCGCGAGCTCGTGGCACAGCGTGTTCACGAGGCTCGAGTAGCGCAGCGGCCGTCCCGTGACGGCGTGTCGCAGCCGGATGCGGATCGTGCCGTCGGCGAAGCACACGCCGTAGCGCCGCTTCACCTGCGGGCGCTCCGCCTCGATGCACCGGTAGCGGAGCCCGAAGCGCGCGGCGAGGACGGCGGCGTCCCGGTGGATGCGGGCGAGGAGCTGCTCGGCGCTGGGCGCGTCCACGGTCGGCGCCAGGATGTCGCGCGCGGGCAGGCGTGGCAAGCGCGCGCGCCGGCCGGCCGCGCGCGGGGCGCTCTCGCGCCGACGGCACGCGCGCGCACCACCGCAAGCGCGCGCGCGCGGGTATGCTCGGCCCGTGCCGCAGGAGCTTCCCCTCTTTCCGCTCTCGCAGGTCGTGCTCTTCCCGCGCGTGCGCGTGCCGCTCCACGTCTTCGAGCCGCGCTACCGGCAGATGCTGCGCGACGCCCTCGCCGGGGCGCGCACGATCGGCATGGTGACCGTGCTGCCGGAGCACCATCACGAGATGGCGGGCGACCCGCCGATCTTCGCGGTCGGCTGCGCGGGCTTCGTCGAGGCCTGGGACCGGCTCGCGGACGGCCGCTACAACCTGGTCCTGCACGGCACGGAGCGCGTGCGCATCCTGCGCGAGCGCCCACCCGACGGGGCGCGCCTCTACCGGATCGCCGAGGTGGAGCCCCTGCCGGAGGTCGCGCCCGCCCCCGAGGAGGAGCCCGAGCTTCGCGCGGCGCGCGAGCGGGTGCTCGAGCTCGTCCGCCGCCTCCTCGCGCGCGGCCCCGTGGCCGCGGAGGGCGCGCGTCTCGCGGCGCTCGAGCCCGAGCTCTTCGCCAACACGCTGTGCCAGATCCTCGCGCTCCCGGCCGAGGAGAAGCAGGGCCTGCTCGAGGCGGCGGGTCCGCGCGCGCGCCTCGAGACCCTCGAGGGCCTGCTCCACTACCACCTCGCGCGCCAGCGCACGCCCGCCGGAGGCAGCTCCGAGCTGCTCCACTGAGGCGCCCGCCGCGCGACGCGCAGGGGCCGGACCGAGTCGCGCGCCAAACCTCGAAAAAAGAAGTCCGGTGTCGAAAAAGCGAGATTGATCGAGATTCGATGGATCGGAGCGCGCGCGCCCCGACACCCGGCCGCAGCGCGCCGCGACGTCTCAAGCATCGCGCCGAAGCCCGCGAAACTGCGCCGCGATCCGGCCTCCAAACGGCAGTTTTCCGACGCCGTGACGCCTGTCACGCGCGAACCACGGGGGTGTCGGGCCCCCGTCGCGGTGGCCGTTTCCCGGCGTTGCGGGCGCGCCGATCGCGTGGTCTACTCCCGCACCGTTGATGGGGCGGCGACCGGGGAATCCCCCCCAGGATCCCTGGAATCCGCGCAGAATCAGAAGAGTTCGATGTCTCACCCCCCGTCGTTCTGGGACGGCGTTCTACGCCGGCTCGAGGGCGAGCTGCCCTCCTACGCGCTCGAAGCGTGGGTCCTCCCGCTGGAGGCCCGCCTGCATCCGCACGGCCTCGTGGTGCGCGCCCCGAGCGCCTTCCACCGCGACCGCGCCGCCCGCTACCTGCCGGCCATCGAGCGGGCGGTGGCCGCGGAGTGCGGGACCTCGCACGCGATCGAGCTCTCGGTGGGATGTGCGAACGGCGCGTCCCTCGCGCTCCGCCCGAGACCGGCCCCCGCGCCGCGCCGGCTCGCCGCGCCCGCGCCGGCCGAGGGCGCGGGCCTCGACGGCGGCGCGAAGGAGGAGCCGCCGCCCGCGCAGCGGCCGCTCCCGTACACCTTCGCGACGTTCGTCGTGGGCCCGAGCAACGCCCTCGCGCGCGCGGCCGCCTGGGCCGTGGCGCGCGGCCAGCGGCTCGCGCCCGGGCCCGTGCTGCTCGAAGGCCCCTCGGGCGTCGGGAAGACGCACCTCGCGAAGGCGCTCCACGCCGAGGCGTCCGCTCGGGCGCGCGCCGTCTACGTGTCGGCGGAGAGCTTCACGACCGACTTCCTGCGCGGGATCCGGAGCCGCGACACCGCGTCCTTCAAGCGCCGCTACCGCGAGAGCTGCGACCTCCTCGTGATCGAGGACGTCCAGTTCTTCGCGGGGAAGGCCTCGACCCAGCTCGAGCTCTTCCACACGCTCGAGCACCTGCGCGCCGTCGGGGCGCCGGTCGTGCTCACCGCGGACCGGCTTCCGAACGACATCCCGGAGCTCGACCCGCGGCTCGCCTCCGCCATGACGAGCGGCCTCGTGGCGGAGATCGAGCCGCCCGACGCGACGCTGCGGCGCGAGATCCTGCGCGCGAAGGCCGCCGCCGGCGGCGTGCACCTGCCCGACGACTGCCTCGAGCGCCTCGTGCAGGCGACCCGCGGCAGCGTGCGCGACCTCGAGGGCGCCCTGATCCAGCTCGTCGTGAGCGCGGCGCTCCTGAAGCGCGGCATCGACCTCGAGCTCACCGAGGCGGCGCTGCGCAAGCTCGGCCAGCCGGGCGCCGAGGCGCCCCGGCGGCCGCTCGACGTGCCCGCGGTGCTCGAGGTGGTGGCCGCGTTCTACGGCGTCGGCGTCGCCGAGCTCTCGTCGCGCTCGCGTCGCCGCTCGGCGCTGCTGCCGCGCCAGCTCGCGATGTACCTCTGCCACAAGTACACGCGCGCGAGCCTGCCGGAGATCGGCCGGGCGCTCGGGCGGGCGCACCCTGCGGTGCGCAACGCGATCGAAATGGTGGAGCGCGCCGTCCTCGAGCGCGCGCCGCTCCGCTACCAGGTGGAGGAGCTCGCGGCGCGGCTCGAGCAGCGTGCGCGCCGATGACGCGCGGTGGACCGGGGTCGTGGAGGCGGGCCGTCGTCTCGGGGCGGGGCCTCTCCGAGGGGGGCGCGGCCCCGGCCACCGCGCCGAGCCGCTCCCGGGCGCGGCCGCGCGCCTAGGGCGCGGTCCGCACCCGCGCGCGGTTGCGCTCGGCGTCGAGCCGCCAGCGCGCGGGGCCCGACAGCCGGCGCTCGACGCGCGGCTCCCGCGAGGGCGGGTCCTGCGCGGGGTCGTCGAAGCGGCGCAGCACCGCGTACGTGGTGCCGCGCTCGACCGGGACGCGGCCCATCTCGCGGATCAGCCGCCGCATCTCCTCCGGCGGGAGGTTCTCGCCGTGCTGCGAGCCCGACTCGCGGCTGATCGACTCCTCCATGAGCGTCCCGCCGAAGTCGTTCGCGCCGGCGGAGAGCGCCACCTGCGCGAGCTTCGTCCCCATCTTCACCCAGGAGACCTGCACGTTCCGGAACCACGGCCGCAGGAAGAGCCGTCCCACCGCCACGACGCGCAGGTCCTCGAGCGTGCTCGCGCCCGGGCGCGCCCCGAGGTGGTTGAAGAGCACGTTCTTCTCGTGGATGAAGCCGAGCGGCACGAACTCGGTGAAGCCGCCGGTCTCCTTCTGGATGTCGCGCAGCAGCGCGAGGTGGCGGGCCACGTGGCCGGCGTCCTCGATGTGGCCGTACATCACGGTCGACGAGGAGCGCAGTCCCACGCGGTGCGCCGTCTTCACGATCTCGACCCAGCGCTCGGTCATGAGCTTCCGGGGCGCCACGATGCGGCGGATCGAGTCGTCGAGGATCTCGGCCGCGGTGCCGGGGATCGTGCCGAGGCCCGCGTCCTTCCAGGAGCGCAGCAGGTCCTCCAGCGACATCCCGCTCCCGAGGTGGGCGTGGTGGATCTCCTCCGGCGAGAAGGCGTGGAGGTGGAGCGAAGGGAACTCGCGCTTCAGCGCCTCGAGCAGCCCGCGGTAGTAGCCGTGGTCCTTGCGCGGGTCGATCCCGCCCTGGATGCAGAGCTCGGTCGCGCCGCGCGCGAGGGCGTCCTTCGCCTTCGCGAAGATCGCCTCGAGCGCGTGGTCGTAGGCGTCCTCCTCGTCGCGGTGACGCGCGAACCCGCAGAAGCTGCAGCCGACGTAGCAGACGTTCGTGAAGTTGACGTTCCGGCAGACGACGTAGGAGACGTCCTCGCCGCAGTCCTCGGCGCGCGCCACGTCCGCGGCGCGGAGCAGCGCGTGGAGCGACGCGCCGCGCGCGCGCAGGAGCGTCTCCGCCTCCTCGGCCGCGAGCTCGCGCCCTTCGAGCGCGCGGCCGAGCGCGCGCGCGACCCCGGGGTCGACGTCCGCGAAGAGGCGCTCGAGCAGGTTCACGCGGCCTCCAGGCCCGGCATCGGGAGAGCGTAGCCCTCGGGGCCCGCCCGCCGCAGGGCCGCCTCGCGCACCGCGGGCTCGAAGAACGCCGGGTCGGAGAGGTGGCGCGGGTAGACGGGCAGCCGCTCCACGAGCCGCGCGCCCGCCGCCTCCGTGCGCCGGCGCAGCTCGGCGAGGGTGGGCCAGGGAGCCTCGGGGTTGATGAAGTCGACGGTGACGGGCGAGACGCCGCCCCAGTCGTTCGCCCCCGCCGCGAGGAGGAGCTCGAGCGCGTCGGGCGAGAGGTTCGGCGGAGCCTGCACGTTCGCCCCGGGGCCGAGCACGAGCCGCGCGAGCGCGACCCAGGCGGCCACCTCCTCCAGCGAGAGCGGCGACGCCCAGCGCATGCGCGTCGCCGGCTTCGGGTGGAACGGCTGCACGATGCACTCCTGGATGTGCCCGTAGCGGTCGTCGAGCGCGCGGATCGCGAGGAGCGTGTCGACGCGCTCCTCGGGCGTCTCGCCGATCCCGAGCAGGATCCCGCTCGTGAACGGGATGCGCAGCGCCCCCGCCTCCTCGTGCATCGCGAGGCGCACGGCGGGCTCCTTGTCGGGCGCGTACTGGTGGGCCATGCCCTTTCCGCGCAGGCGCGCGCTCGTCGATTCGAGCATGAGGCCCAGCGACGCGTTCCAACGCCGCAGCCGCCCCATCTCGTCCGCCGTGAGGATCCCCGCGTTCGTGTGCGGCAGCATCCCGCCCTCGAAGGCGACCCGGCACGCCTCCTCGAGGTACTCGGCGGTCGTGCGCTTCCCGCGCGCGGCGAGCCACTCGCGGTGGGCGCGGTACGCGACCTCGGGCTTGTCGCCGAGGCAGAAGAGCGCCTCGATGCAGCCCGTGCGCACGCCCCCGCGCACGACCTCGGCGACCTCGTCCAGGGTGTAGGTGTGCGCCTCGGGCGAGTCGGGCGGCTTCGCGAAGGTGCAGTAGGCGCAGCGGTCGCGGCAGAGGTTCGTGAGCGGGATGAAGACGTTGCGGGAGAAGCTCACCGCGGCGCCGTGACCGCGTCGCGCGCTCTCGCGCGCCCCCTCGAGGAGCGCGGCCCGGACGCGCGGGTCGCCCGCGGCGCGCCCGAGCCGCTCGGCCTCCGCGCGCGCGAGGCGCCCCGCGTCGACGGCCTCGCGCACGATGCGCGCGGCGTCGTCGGGGGCGAGCGGGGCGTCGGCGCGCGGCACGGTCAAGGGGAGACCTCGCGGGACGAGGCCGAGTCTAGGGCTTCAGCTCTCGTCTTCGAGACCGATCCAGGTCCGGAGCTGCGCCGGGTCCGTCCGGTGGAGGAACTCGCCGGCGGGCGCCCCGTCGGCGCGCTCGCGGATCGCGCGGAAGAGCCCCACGAGGGCCGCCGCCATCTTCTCCGCCGAGATGCGCGCGTAGAGCGGGTGCGCGAGGCGCGTCCCCTCGCGCGAGCCGCCGACGAGGACGACGTGGTCGTTCTTCCCGTAGCCGTAGATGCCGATCTCGGCGGTCGGCGGGCGGGCGCAGCCGTTGGGGCAGCCCGTCATGCGGATCACCGCGTCGACGTCGCCGTAGCCGGCGGCCTCGATCGCATCGATCCAGCTCGGCAGCACGTTCTCGGCGTCCGTCATCGCGAGGCCGCAGGTCGGCTTCGCCGGGCACGCCATCGCGTTCGCGCGCACCCGCGACACGCGCTCCGCTCGGCGCACGCCGAACTCGTCGAAGATCGCCTCCAGCGCGGCGCGGTTCGCGACGTCGCAGAGGAGCAGGTCCTGCTGCGGCGTGAGCTTCACCGTGAGGCCCAGCCGCTCGACGGCCGCGCGCACCGCCTGCCGCTGGGCGCCGCGCAGGCGCCCGTTCTCGACGGAGAGCCCGTACCAGCTGCGCCCGTCGCGCTGCGCGTTCCAGCCGAGGTGGAGCCGCATAGGCGGGATGGGCGCGGGCTCCGCGTCCTCGAGGTCGATCCCGAAGCGGGCGCGCAGCTCGCGCTTCACCGCGTCGAGGCCGAGGCGGCGGATCGTGTACTTCCAGCGCGCCATGCGCCGGTCGCGCCGCTCGCCGTTCTCCTTCTGGAGCACGGCGATCGCGCGCGCGACGTCCACCACCTGCTCGCGCCGCACGCGCCCGAGGTAGAGGCCGAGGTGCGGCGCCGTGCTCGGGTTGTTGTGCGTCATCCCGAGCCCGCCGCCGGAATGGAGGTCGAAGACGCTGCCGTCGCAGCGCCCGCCCTCGGCGACGGGGAGGAAGCCGACGTCGTGGGTGAGCAGGTCGATCGAGTTGTCGTCCGGGTGCGCGATCCCGATCTTGAACTTGCGCGGGAGGTACTGCGGGCCGTAGAGCGGCTCCACGTCGTGGACCGGCGCGCCGACCGTGCCGTCCTCGTCGCACAGGAACGCCTGGAAGTAGCCCGAGCTCTTCGGCGCGAGCTCGTCGGCGATCGCCGCCGCGAGCTCCATGGCGCGCGGCTCGAAGCGCGGGTCGAGGTCGTCGACGGGCGACGTCATCACGTTGCGGTTCACGTCGCCGCAGGCCCCGAGCGTGGCCTCCTTGCGGTAGCCGCGGTTCAGGTGGCGCACGAGCGGCGCGAGCTTCGGCCCGTAGACGTGGTGGTACTGGATGCCCTGGCGCGACGTGATCCGCAGCGTCCCGTCGCCGAAGAGATCGGCCGCGTCGTCGAGCGCGGCCCACTGGGCGGGCGAGAGGCGACCGCCGCCCGGCGCCTTGATGCGCACCATGAAGAAGTAGTCGGCGGTCTTCTTGCCGCGCTCGCCGCGGCCCTGCTGCTTGTAGATCCCGAAGAACTTGGAGAGCTCCTTCGCCGTGCCCGAGATCGTGGGCTCCCCGCGGGAGAGCGACTCGATCTCCTCGCGGAACGGGTGCGCTCCGCCCTTCTCGGCGACGAGGACGAGACCACGGCTCTCGAGCTTGATCCGCTCGTTCGCGGACATCTCCTCGAGCTTCGAGTCGCGCAGCGTGACGGGGGCGTCCGGCTTCTCGCGGAGCGCCATGACAGCGAGCCTCCCGCTCTCGGTGGGGCGCACCGGCACCGGCGGTGCCGGAAGGAAATTCAGAGTAGCCTGTCGGGAATTCGCGCTCCAATTTCACGGCCCTCCGCAGTACAATAGGGAGGGCTCTGCGAGCGCCGGACGATGGCATCTCGACGGGGCTTCGCCAGCAGGTCGAGGATGCGCGGTCGGGAAGGAGCGGCGCGGGCGCGCGCGCGGGTCGTCGCTGCACGGCGAGTCGAGCGTTCGACCATGGGCCTCCGACGGGTGAGGGCTCGGGTCGCCGGCCTCCTCGCCGCGGCCGTCTCGCTCCCCGCGTGCGCGACCTTCGCGGATCTCCCGGCCGTGCCGGAGCGCGAGCCGGCGGCGCTTCGGGTCCGCGTGTCCGTCTCCGGGGAGAGCTACCTCGAGACGGGACGCGGGGCGTGGAGGCCGTGGGGCGACGCCGGCGCGCACCGCGCCCTCGAAGCGCTCCAGGGCGCGGGCTGGTTCGCCGAGGTGAGCCCCGACGTGAGCCCGTACGACTACGAAGTGAAGCTCGCCGTCCGGACCTACCAGGCCTCGACGCGAGGCGGCCTGCTCAGCCTCCTGACCGGGTTCGTGGTTCCCTCGGTGAGGGCACATCGCGTCCAGATCGAGGCCGCGATCGTCTCCGCGTCGGGCGAGGTTTCCGGTTGCGAGGCCCACCAGGACTACACCGTGTGGATGCAGCTCTTGCTGCTGCCGCTCTATCCCTTCACTGCGCCCGCCCACCACGAGATGCAGCTGGTGCGCCGGCTCGCATTGCGCTGCGTCGACGATGCGCTTCCTGCGAGCGGCGAGCTCGCGCGGACGGCGGCGGCGCCCGACGGCCCCCCGCGGCGCGTGGCGGAGTGGTGAGCCGGTGGCGGGCGCCCCGCGCGCGGCGACCCGTTTCGGCCTTCTCGCGATCGCGGGGATCGCGACCTCGTGCGCGAGCTGGTTCGACGAGATCGGCTACTTCGACATGGCGCCGCGGCTCGCGTACCAGGGGTTCTCCTTCGATCGCCCGCCGAACCCGTTCTGGTACCTGCGACAGAGCGAGGAGACCCACACGAGCGTGACGCTCCGCCGCCACCTTCCGGTGCCGAGCGCCACGCACACGTTCTACGCGCGCGTGGCGCTGGCGAGCCTGCCCTCGGAGCCGACGTCGCACGCGGAATTCGCCGAGATGGCGGCCCCCGGAGCCCAGGAGGCGCCCTACGAAGTGCGCGAGACGTCGCGCCGCACGGAGCTCGCGACCAGGCAGGGCCAATGGTGCATCCGCTACGAGACCGAGCATCGCGTCCGCGGCGCCCCCGCGGCGCCGGACCGAGAGCTCGTCCTCCTCGTTCGCGGGGAGCGGTGCCTGCACCCCGGATTCCCGCGCGCGGTCCTGGACCTTCACTACTCCGAGCGCGGGCTCCCCGAGGAGCTGGATTCGCGGCTGCACGAGGAAGGCGAGGCGTTCTTGCGCGGCGTGCGCATGGACGTCGCGCCCGGCGGGCCGGCGGGCGGCTCCGCGCTCGCGCCGCCGAGCCGCTGACGGCGAAGCGCCGGCGCGCTCGCACGCGCCGCCTCGCGAGCGCGGCCGCATCGCGCCATGCCCCGGCGCGCTCGTCAGCCGAGGTGGTGGATCGCCGCCGTCTTCACGACGGCGACGCCGCGCGTCCCGGGCGCGAGGCGCAGCTCGTCCGCGGCCGCGGGCGTGAGGCGCGCGCGCACGGACGCGTCGCCCACGGCGAGCTCCGCGAGGAGCTCGTGGCCCACGCGGTCCAGCGCGCGCACCTCGCAGGCGAGGGCGTTGCGCGCGGAGAGCCCGTGCGGCGCCTCGAGGCAGAGCAGCACCTCGTCGGCGTAGAAGCCGACGTCGACGCGCGTCCCCGGCGGCGCGGCGCAGAGCGGGGCGGCGAGCTGGACGCCGCGGCCGAGGTCGAGCAGCGTCACGCCGCCCGCCTCGTCGTGCGCGAGCACGGGGAGGCGCAGCAGGTTGTCGACGCCCACGAGGCTCGCGACGCCGAGCGCGCGCGGCCGCTTCAGCACCTCGACGGGAACGCCCCGCGCCGCGATCCGGCCGCTCTCCAGCACGGCGCAGTCGTCGGCGAGCGCGAGGAGCTCGGCCGCGCGGTGCGTCACGAACACCATCGGGACGCCGAGCTCGCGCTTCGCGACGAGGAGGAGCCCGAGGACGTCGCGCGAGAGCTCGGCGTCGAGCGCGCTCGTCGGCTCGTCGAGGAGGAGGAGCGCGGGGTCTGCGAGGAGCGCGCGCCCCAGCGCCACGCGCTGGCGCTCGCCGCCCGAGAGGTTCGCGACGCCGCGCTCGAGGAGCGGCGCGAGGCGCAGCACCTCGAGCACGCGCGCGCCGGCCTCCCCGGCCAGCCGCTCCGGCGCGCCCGGGGCGTAGGCGAGGTTCCCGCGCACGTCGAGGTGCGGGAAGAGGAGCGGGTCCTGCGTCACGAGCGCGAGCCGTCGCCGCTCCGGTGGGACCCAGCGCCCGCCCGGGGCGGCGCACAGCTCGCGGCCGCGCACGGCGACGCGCGCCTCGTGGGGGCGCAGGAGCCCCGCGAGCGCGTGGAGCAGCGTCGTCTTCCCGCTCCCCGACGCCCCGAAGATCCCGAGCACGGGGCCGTCCGTGGCGACCTCCACGTCGAGCGCGAAGCCGCGGAAGCGGTGGCGGACGCGGGCCTCGAGGATCACGCGCGCCGCTGGCGGGCGGACAGCCAGAAGGAGCCGAGGAGCGCCGCGAGCGCGAGCGCGACGCTCACCGCGGTGAGCCGCGCCACCGCCTCCTCGCCGCCGCGTACGTTGAGGAGCGTGTAGACCGCGACCGGGATCGTGCGCGTCTCGCCCGCCACGTTGCCGGCGAGGACGATCGTGGCGCCGAACTCGCCGAGCGCCCGCGCCCACGAGAGGACGGCGCCCGCGAGCACGCCGGGCAGCGCGAGCGGCAGCGTGACGCGCAGGAAGGTATCGGCCGGGCCGCGCCCGAGGCTGCGCGAGACCTGCTCCAGGCGCCGGTCCACGGCGAGCATCGAGAGGCGGATCGCCTCGACGAGGAGCGGAAAGCCCACCACCGCGGCGGCGACGACGCAGGCCGCGGTCGTGTAGGCGACGTGCCCGCCCGTGAGCGCGTGCCAGGCGCGCCCGAGCGGCCGGCTGCGCCCGAGCGCCCAGAGGAGGAGGTAGCCCGTCACGACGGGCGGGAGGACGAGCGGCAGCATCACGACGCCCTGGAGCAGCGCGCGGAGCGGATGGCGCCAGCGCGCGAGCGCGAAGCCCACGAGGGTCCCGGGCACGAGGCTGGCGCCGACCGCGAGCGCGGCGACCCGCACGGAGAGCAAGACGACCTCGCGCTCGGCCTCGCTCAGCACGCGATCACTCTAGGGAAGGGCGAAGCCCGCGTCCGAGAGGAGCGCGCGCGCCGCGTCGCTCCGGAGGTGCAGCAGGAAGGCGCGGGCGCCGGCCGGGTTCGCCGCCGCGCGCAGCGCCGCCGCCTGGTACTCGACCGGCGGGTGCGTCGTCGGGTCGAGCGCGAAGAGCCGCTCCACCGCCGCCAGCTTCGCGTCCGTCGCGTAGACGAAGCCCGCCGGGAGCTCGCCCCGCTCCACGGCGTGGAGCACGGCGCGCACGTCCTTCTGCCCCACGAGGCGCGGGCGGTAGGCGTCGCGCAGGCCGAGGCGCGCGAGCGCCTCGCGGGCGTAGTCGCCCGCCGGGACGCCGGCGTCGGCGATCGCGACGCGGTCGCCCGGCGCGAGGTGCGCGAGGAGGGCGCGCGGGTCCGCGATCCCCTGCGCCGCGAGCGGGCTGCCGCGGGGCGCGACGCAGACGAGCGCGTTGCGCGCGAAGACGAGCGGCTCGCCGTCGAGCGCGCTCGCCGCGCGCAGGAATTCGACCCACTCGCGGCTCGCGGAGAGGAAGACGTCCGCCGGCGCGCCGTCGCGGATCTGGCGCGCGAGCTCGCTCGACGCGCCGAAGCTCGGGACGACGTGGCCGCCTTCGAAGGGCCGGGCCAGCGCCTCGACCACCTCGGTGAGGCTCGCCGCGGCGAAGACGCGCACGCGCGCGCGCTCGCCGTCCTCGGCGTGCGCGGGCCACGCGAGGGCGAGGGCCGCGAGCAGAAGCCATCCCGCCCGCACCTCGCCGGGCTCAGAACTGCGGGCGGAAGTCGAGGCCGTAGAGGCGCTGGAACGCCTGGCCCTGGAGCCGGACTGCCTTCTGCGTGTTCTTCACCGCGCCCTCGGCGTCCTGGTCCTGCACCTCGGCCTGGGCCCGCTCGAGCTTCCGGTCCGCGCGCTCGCCGAGGCGGATGACCTGCTTGCCGAGCTTCAGGTCGGGCAACGAGCCGGCGAGGCTGATCGCGTTTCCGAGCTGGAGCCGCGCGTCCGCCAGGCCGGTGGACGCGCTCGCGAAGTCGGGCGTCGCGCCGTCGAGGTCACGGAGCGCGCCGAACGTCTCCTGGAAGGACCCTTGCAGGTTCCAGCCGATGCCTCCGAGGACGTCCGTGTCGGTCGGGGCCGTGTCGGTCCATGCGAGGTCGTCGAAGTCGACGATCCCGCGCTTGCCGAGGTTCGCCGCGCCGAAGGCGGGCAGGAACGGCTGCGCCGGCGTGTACGGAATCGTCGTCACGAGATCGTACGTCGGGTCGCCTTCGGGGCGCGTCTCGTACGTGAGGTTGGCGCCGTCCCACGCCACGCGCGCCTCGACCCGCAGCGTCGCCGCGTAGAACTGCTGATCGGCGTTCTCGCTGTTGAAGGCCTGGTAGCCCCCCATGACGTAGCGGCCGCAGAAGTCGAGGGTCCGGGAGAGGTCGCCGAAGCCGTCGCGCTCGAACAGCTCGAAGCAGCCGCGCGCGTCTTCGGACTCGTCGACGAGCTCGGGGTCGAAGATCCCCACGTCGAAGGTGACCTCGAAGGGACCGTCGGGGAACAGGAAGTACGGGAGGATCTCGAACGCCAGGCCGCCGTCCCGCTGACCCTGGAAGCGGACGAAGCGGTCCCGGGGCGAGCGCGGGTCGAAGGGGTCGGTGAGGACGAAGGCGACGCGCGACTTGCCCCCGCTCTTGAAGAACAGACCGCCGATGCAGCTGCCGGCGGCGAGCGGCAGCACGAGGAAGAGGGCAGCGAGCGCACGTGTCATGGGGGCCCCTCCGGTGCACACACTCTCGCACGGCGCGCGGTGCAAAGGCATCCCCTTTTTCCGCCGGGAGGGGCGGCCGGGCGGGCCGCGCGGCGGCGGGCGGTGCGTGGAACACCACCCGGCGGGGAGGCCGCGTCGCCGCGGCGAGCGTGATAGCGTCGGCGCATGCCGGACGCCTCTCCCCGCGTCGTGCGCTTTCTGTTCGACTACATCTCCTCGAACGCATACCTCGCGTGGGCGGTCCTGCCCGAGCTCGCGGCGCGGTACGGCTGGTCCGTCGAGCCCGTGCCGGTCCTCTTCGCCGGGCTCCTCGAGGCGCACGGCCAGCTCGGCCCCGCGGAGGTGCGGCCGAAGGCGTACTGGATGGCGCGCAACAACCTGCGCAAGGCCGCGGTCCTCGGCATCGCGCTACGGCCGCCCCGCTTCCACCCCTTCAACCCGCTCCTCGCTCTCCGCGTCTCGTCGCTCCCGATGGCCGAGGCGCAGCGCGCCGCGCTCGTCGGCGCGCTCTTCGAGGCGGTGTGGTCGCGCGAGCTGCACGTGAGCGAGCCCGACGTCGTGGCGCGCGTCGCCGACGAGGCGGGGCTCGCGGGCGAGGCGCTCGTGCGCGAGGCGCAGGGCGCCGAGGCGAAGGCGCGCCTGCGGCGCCAGACCGACGACGCGGTCGCCGCGGGCGTGTTCGGCGTCCCCACCTTCCTCGCCGGCACGGAGCTCTTCTGGGGCTACGACGACGTGCCGTGGCTCGAGCGTTTCCTCGCGGGCGACGACCCGCTCGACGCGGCGGACGCCGCGCGCTGGGTCCGACCCATCAGCGCGTCCGCGATGCGCCGGCGCTTCCGCGACAGGGGCGCGTGAGCGGCGCCGGCCGCGCCGCGCCGGTCCGAGCGCGTCGGCACCGGCGCCGAGCGCCGGCCTCACGGCTTCGGGCGCGTGCGCCAGCGGCGGTGGGTCCAGATCCACTGGTCGGGCGCACGGCGGATCGCGTCCTCGATCGCGGCCGTCATCTGCGCGACGTTCGCGGCCACGGCCGCCTCCTTGTCGTCGGCCTCGCTCACGAGCGGAAGCGGGGGCAGGACGCGCACGGTGTGGCGCATCGACTCGCCGATGCGCTCGATGAACACGGGGAGCACGGGGACGCCCGTCCGCATCGCGAGCCGGGCGGGCGCGTCGCGCGTGCACGCGGGCCGCCCGAAGAAGGGCACGAAGACGCCCTCGCGCCGGGGCGCGTTCTGGTCGAGCGGCATCGCGACCACCTTCCCCGCGCGCAGCGCGCGCAGCGCCGCGCGGGCGGCGGAGCCGCGCGGGAGGAGCTCGGCCCCACTCGCGCCGCGCAGCTCCGCGGCGAGCTCGTCGAAGAGGGGGTTGTCGCGCGCGCGGTGGACGAGCGCGAGCGGGATGCCGTGCGCCGCCATGATCGCGGCCATCAGCTCCCACGAGCCCAGGTGCGCCGTGACGGCGATGACGCCCGTTCCCGGGCGCTCCCGCCGCACCGCCTCGAAGTGCTCGAGGCCTTCCACGTCGGCGAGCGCGCGCAGCGCCTCGGGCGCGAGCGAGCCCATCGTCGCGAGCTCGACGAAGGAGCGCGCGAGGTTGGCGAGCGAGCGCTCGAGCACCGCGCGCCGCTCCCGCTCGCGCCATTCCGGAAAGGCGATGCGCAGGTGCTCGCGTGCGGCGGCGGTCCGCGGGCCGCCCAGCCGCGCCCACGCGCGGCCCACGCGCCCGGCGGCCGCGAACGCCCGCTCGCGCCCGAGCCGGTGGATCGCGCCGAGGAGCGCGCGCGCCGCCCAGGCGGCGGCGCGGTCGCGCCGCGTGGGCCGCGCCCGCGGCGCCGCAGCCCCGCCCGCCTCGCTCAAGCCGCCGTGGCGACGAGCTGGCGCTCGAGGTCCTCGATCTCGCGCATGACCTCGCGGTCGATCGCCCGATAGCGCTCGAGCAGCGTGTCGAAGAGCTCGGGGTTGCCCTCGCGCGCGGCGAGCTCGCGCGCCTTCTTGCGCACCCAGTCGATGTGCCAGCCCTCGTCCTTCGTCACGGCCCGCAGCACCTCGAGCGTACGCTCCGGCACGTCGCGCCGCTTCAGGTGCTCCTGGTAGCGGCGCAGCGCGCGCTGCTCCACCACCACGGTGAGCGCGAGCAGCTCGACCGCCTTGCGCGGCTTCCCGGCGCGCTTTCCGATGCGCACCTGGTAGCCGTCGTCGATCGCGACGGGCGCGCCGCCGAGCTCGCGGATGCGCTCGGTCCAGAGCCAGGCGTGCCGCGTCTCGTCGGCGAGGTGCTCGGAGAGCGCGATCTGCGACTCGGGGTCGTCGAGGATGCGCAGCAGGAGGTACAGGAGGTTGGAGCCGCGCAGCTCGGCGTCGCGGTAGTAGGAGTAGACCAGCACCTCCTTCGCGACGGCGGGCTCGAGGTCGCGCGGCAGCTGCGCGAGCACCGCCTGGAACGCGGCGCTGGGAGCGCGATCCACCGGGTTCGACATCCAGACCCTCCGCGGGCGGAAGAGGGAAAAGAGCCCGCGCGGCAGCTCGACGCCTCCGCGCACCCCTTCTGGAGGCGGGACCATAGCCGGGGACCCCGCGCGCGTGAAGCGCCGGCGCGCGGACGGCGCGCGGGCTTCCGCCCCCGCGCTCGCGCCGGGGGGGCGTCCGCCTACTCCTCGGCCTCGCGCAGCTTCGCGAGGACGCTGTAGTCCTCGAGCGTGGTGGTGTCGCCCACGGTCTCCTTGCCGGCCGCGATGTCGCGCAGCAGCCGGCGCATGATCTTCCCGGAGCGCGTCTTCGGCAGCGCGTCGGTGAAGCGCACGTCGGCGGGCTTCGCGATCGGCCCGATCATCTTCGCCACGTGCTCGCGCACCTCCTCGCGCAGCCCCGCGACGTCGGCCGCCTGCCGCGGCGTCACGAAGGCCACGATGGCGGTGCCCGTGAGCTCGTCCGGCCGCCCCACCACGGCCGCCTCCGCGACCTTCGGGTGGGCGACGATCGCGCTCTCCACCTCCATCGTTCCGATGCGGTGGCCGGAGACGTTCATCACGTCGTCGATGCGGCCCATGATCCAGAAGTAGCCGCGCCGGTCGCGGTGGGCGCCGTCGCCCGGGAAGTAGATGGGCTTCGCCCAGCGCTCCCAGTACGTTGCCTGGTAGCGCGCGGGGTCGCCCCAGATGCCGCGCAGCATGCCCGGCCAGGGCTTCCGGATCGCGAGGAAGCCGCCGTCGGGGGGCGGGACCGGTCTTCCGTCGTGGTCGAGGACGTCGGCGTCGATGCCCGGGAAGGGCCGCGTCGCCGAGCCGGGGACGGCGTCGGTCTCGCCCGGAAGCGGGGAGATCAGGATCCCGCCCGTCTCGGTCTGCCACCACGTGTCGACGATCGGGCAGCGCCCCTTCCCGATCACGCGGTGGTACCAGATCCACGCCTCGGGGTTGATCGGCTCCCCGACCGTGCCGAGGAGCCGGAGGCTCGAGAGGTCGTGCCGGCTCGGGTGCTCCTCGCCGAGCCGCACGAAGGTGCGGATCGCGGTCGGCGCGGTGTAGAGGATGCTGATGCGCCAGCGCGCGATCATGGACCACCAGCGGTCCGGCGCCGGCCACGTCGGCACGCCCTCGTACATGAACACCGTGGCGCCGTTGGCGAGCGGCCCGTAGACGACGTACGAGTGGCCGGTCACCCAGCCGACGTCCGCCGTGCACCAGTAGACGTCCTCGTCCTTCAGATCGAAGATGGCCTTCGCCGTCGTCGCGACGTGGACGAGGTAGCCGCCCGTCGTGTGGAGGATCCCCTTGGGCTTGCCCGTCGTCCCGCTCGTGTAGAGGATGAAGAGCGGGTGCTCGGCGTCGAGCTTCGCGGGCTCGCAGACGGGGCTCGCGTCCTTCACGAGCTCGTGCCACCAGTGGTCGCGACCCTCCTTCATGGACACGTCCTGCCCGGTGCGGCGCACGACGACCACCTGCTCCACGCAGTCGACGCCGCCGAGCGCCTCGTCGACCGCCGGCTTCAGCGCGAAGGGGGCCCCGCGCCGGTAGCCGCCGTCGGCCGTCACGACGAGCTTCGCGCCGGCGTCGGCGATGCGGTCGCGCAGCGCCTCGGCCGAGAAGCCGCCGAAGACGACGCTGTGGGTTGCCCCGATCCGCGCGCACGCGAGAAGCGCGATCGGGAGCTCGGGGATCATCGGCATGTACAGCGCGACGCGGTCCCCCTTCCGGACGCCGAGCGCGAGGAGGACGTTCGCGAAGCGGCACACCTCGCGGTGCAGCTCGCCGTAGGTGAGCACGCGCGTGTCGCCGGGCTCGCCTTCCCAGACGATCGCGGCCTTGTTGCGGCGCCAGGCGTTCTCCCCCTCGAGGTGACGGTCGAGGCAGTTGTAGGAGACGTTCAGCCGCCCGCCGACGAACCACTTCGCGTAGGGCGGCTTCCAGTCGAGCACCTTCTTCCAGGGCGCGAACCAGGTGACGTGGTCCTTCGCCATGCGGGCCCAGAAGCGCTCGGGGCTCCGCGCGCCGAGGCGCCGGTACTCGGCGGCCGTCCGCCGCGGCCAGTTCGCGGCCTTGGCGAACCCGCGCGCGGGCTTGAAGACGCGCTTCTCCTTCAGCAGGGACTCGATGTCGGGCATTCCCGGAGGCTCCTTGCGACCCCCGCGCGGCAGCGGCGGGGACGGACCGCGCCGGCCCGGGCGCCCGCTCTCGCGCGGGGCGCCCGAGATCGCCGGCGTCGCCGTGCACGGCGCCGCAAGGTAGCCGAGCCGTTCTCGCGGTGGGTCGGCCGCCAACGCCGGCGGCGCTGCCAACCGAGGCGGCATGCGGGAAGAGGGCGTCTCGCGCCATCGCGCGCGAGCCAACTGCGCGAATCGGAACGCGAGCGGCGTGCGGGCGCGCCCCCGACAGCGGGAGGGCCCGCCGCCCCGGGCGGCGGCAGGCGGCGACGCCGCCGGCGCCCGCGTGCGCGCTCGCGCAGAAAACCATCGGCGCGACGCGGACTCCGCCGCGCCGTCGCGCATGCGGCCGCGCTTGGCACGTTTCCTGAACTAGCCGCGGACCGTGGAGACAACCTGCTGACCGGGGAGTGAACATCGGGCGCGCTCACTCTTCGGTACGGCTCCCAGGGTGATCGGGTCGCAACGGCGCTTTCCCCCAAGAACGGCACCCCGCCAGACTCGATTCTCCGACGGAGCACAGGTTGACGGGCCCCCGGCAAGGTGCCGGGGGCCCTTCCTCTTTTGGGGCCTGGCTTCGAGTCGTCCGCGTGCGCGCGGCGCCTCGCCCGGAGGGCGCTAGGCGGCTGCGTGGGCGTCCGCGCCGCGCAGGGCCGCCACGACGTCGTCGCCGAAGCTGCGCGCGAACCACGGCTTCACCTCGGGAAGGCGCGCCACACCGGCGGCGTCCGCCGGGTTCTCGAGCGCGATCGCCTCCAGCGCGGTGTTCGGGCAGAGGACGCCCGGATCGAGCGCGAGCTCGGAGGCACGCGTCGAGCGCCAGCGCTTCAGCGCGACGAGGCGGCGCTCGGCGCGCCGGTCCATGCGGCGGCGCGGGATCGCGCCCTCGAGCCGCGGGATCGGGCCGTGCGCCTTCTTGAGGCCGCGCTGCACGGCGGCGAGGATGTCGCGCCCGAAGCGGCGCAGGATGAGCTCGGTCACGCCCTTGATCGCGCCGAGCTCCGCCTCCGCGTCGGGCTGCTTCTCCGCGATCTCGAGCAGCGTCCGGTTCCCGAGCACCTTGAACGCGGGCCGGTCGATTTCGCGCGCGCGGCGGTCGCGCACCAGGTAGAGCTCGCGCAGCACGGAGAGCGCCTGCGGGTCGAGCGCGCGCGCGCCCTTGATGCGCAGGTAGCCGAGCCGGTCGAACTCCCGCTCCGGCCACTGGCGACGCTCGAGCGCGCGGAACTCCTCCTCGGCCCAGCCGAGCCGCTTCAGGCGCCGCAGCTCGCGCTCGAGCACCTCGGCCAGCGCGATCAGGTGCTCGACGTCGGCGGCGGCGTACACGAGCTGGGACTCGCGCAGCGGCCGCTGCGACCAGTCGGAGCGCTGCTCGTCCTTCGGGAGGCGCAGGTCGAAATGGCGCTCGGCGATCGCGGCGAGACCGATCGCCGGGTACCCGAGGAGCTGCGCGCAGATCATCGTGTCGAAGAGGCCCGCGAAACGGAAGCCGCAGTCGCGCTTCAGCACGTACAGGTCGTAGTCGGCGGCGTGGAAGATGGTGCGGATGTCGGGGTTCGCGAACAGCGGACCGAGGGGGGCGAGGGTCTCGGGCCCGCCCATCACGACGGGATCGACGAGGAAGATCCGCCGTCGGGTGGCCACCTGCACGAGGCAGGTCTTGTCGAAGTAGTGGTAGAAGCTGTCGGCCTCGGTGTCGAAGCCGAGCACAGGCTCGCGCGCGAGGTCGCGGGCGACGGCTTCGAGGTCCGCCACCTTCTCGATCAGCTCGTAGTCGGCCAAGGAACCCGGAACCCCCGATGAGGAAACGTCGTGGGGGGCGACCGCGGAAGGAGGGTGCCGCGGCGCCGCGATGCTAGCCGACGGCCCGGAGCGCCGAAAGCGCGCGTCCGGGAGGCGCGGCCGAATCCACCCAGCGGATCGGACGCGCGGGAGGCCTTGACACGAGAAGGCGCGCCGTGGCAATGTTCCATTATTTGATACATCGTTCTGTATGACAGAACAAATCAATCGAGACGCACGCAAAGGCCCGCGCACGGCGAGCCCCTCCCTGGTCGGGGCCGCGGCTCCGGACGCGCTCTCCTCGGTCGAGAAGGCGCTCGACCTGCTCCAGGCGCTCCACGAGGCGCCGGGGCCGCTCGGCCCGAGCGCGCTGGCGCGCGCCCTCGGTCTGCCGAAGTCCACCGCCCACCGGCTGCTCGTGCCGCTCGTCCGGCGCGGCCTGGTCGAGCGCGACGCGCAGGGCGCCTACCGCCCCGGCTTCGGGCTCGTCGCGCTCGGGCTCGGCGTCCTGCGGAGCGACCCGCTCGTCGCGGCCGCGCGCCCGGTGCTCGAGGCCGAGGCCCGCGCGACGGGCGAGACGGTCTTCCTCACCGCGGCGCGCGGCGGCCGGATCGCGGTCCTCGAGAAGGCGGAGGGCGCCGGCTTCCTGCGCGCGGCGCCGCAGGTGGGCAGCACGGTCCCGCCCCACGCGACCGCCGTCGGGAAGCTCTATCTCGCGTACGCGCCCGACGACGTCGCGCTCGAGGATCCGCTCGTCGCCTACACGCCGTCCACCCGGGTCACGCGCGAAGCGCTCGCCGCGGAGGTGGCCCGCGCCCGCGCCGAGGGCTTCGCCGTGAACCGCGACGAGTGGATCGCGGGGCTCGCGGTCGTGGCCGCGCCCGTGCGCGTCGCCGGCCGCATGCCGGCGGCGCTCGCGCTCGCGGCGCCGACCGCCCGGGTCGAGGCGCTCGGCGCGGAGCGGCTCGCCCGGCGGCTCGTGGCGGCGGCCGACGCGGTGGCGGCGCGCCTTGCAGGCGGCGCCGCCGCGGCCGCGGCGCAGGGAGCGCAGGAAGAGGAGGAGGAGCGGCGATGAAGGTGTGGATCGACGGAGGCATCTGCGAGCCGGGCGCGGCGCGCGTCCCCGTGCTCGACCACGGCTTCCTCTACGGCGACGGCGTCTTCGAGGGCATCCGCTGCTACGCAGGCCGCGTCTTCCGGCTCGAGGACCATCTCCGGCGCCTCGCGGCCGGCGCGCGCGCGCTCGCCCTCGACCTCCCGGGCGGCGTCGAGGCGATGCGGCGCATCGTGCTCGATACGGCGCGCGCCCACGGCGAGCCCGACGCCTACGTCCGGCTCGTGGTCTCGCGCGGCGTGGGAGAGCTCGGCGTGGACCCGACGACCTGCCCCGAGCCGCGCGTCGTCTGCATCGCGGCCGGCGTGCGCATCTACCCGGCGGAGAAGCTCGCCGAGGGGCTCGCCCTCGCGACGTCGAGCTGGCGCCGGCCCGGGCCCGACGTCCTCGACCCGCGCGTGAAGAGCCTCAACTACCTGAACAACGCGCTCGCGAAGCTCGAGGCGCGCCAGCGCGGCGCCGACGAGGCGCTCCTCCTGAACGCGGCCGGCGCCATCGCCGAGGCGAGCGTCGCGAACGTGTTCGCGATCCAGGGCGGGCGCGTCGCGACGCCGCCTCCCACCGACGGGGCGCTCGCGGGGATCACCCGCGCCACCGTGCTCGAGCTCGCCGCGGAGCTCGGCCTCCCGGCCGCCGAGCGCTCCCTCGGCCGCTTCGACCTCTTCGACGCGGACGAGGTCTTCCTCACCGGGACCGGGGCGCGCATCGTCCCGGTCGCGAGCCTCGACGGGCGGCCGATCGGCGGCGGGCGCGGCGCGGGGCCGCTCACGAAGCGGCTCGTCGAGGCCTTCGACGCCCTCGCGCGCTCCACGGGGACGCCGTTCTAGGGCTCGGCTAGGCTACGCCGGTGCGCTGGACCCGGTCGTTCTTTCCGACGCTGCGCGACGACCCGGCGGACGCCGAGGCCGCGAGCCACCGCCTGCTGGTGCGCGCGGGCTTCGTGCGCCAGCTCGCGTCCGGCCTCTACGCGCTGCTCCCCCTCGGGCAGCGCACCTGCGAGAAGATCGCGCGCATCGTGCGCCAGGAGATGGAGCGCATCGGGGCGCAGGAGTTCCTGCTGCCCGCGCTCCTCCCCGGCGACCTGTGGAAGGCGTCGGGCCGCTGGCAGGCGATCGGCGACGAGATGTTCCGCCTGCGCGACCGCGGCGGCGCGGATCTCTGCCTCGCGATGACGCACGAAGAGGTGTTCGCCTCGCTCGCGCGGGAGCTGCGCTCGTACCGCGAGCTGCCCCAGATCTGGTACCAGATCCAGCTCAAGTTCCGCGACGAGCCGCGGCCGAAGTCGGGGCTCCTGCGCGTGCGCGAGTTCGCGATGAAGGACTCGTACTCCTTCGACGTCGAGCCCGCGGGCCTCGACTTCGCGTTCCAGCAGCACTTCGACGCCTATCGGCGCATCTTCGAGCGCTGCGGCCTCGAGCCGGTCGCGGTCGAGGCGTCGTCGGGGATGATGGGCGGCGCCGAGTCCGTCGAGTTCATGGTGGCGAGCGAGGCGGGCGAGGACTGGATCGCCTCGTGCGGCGCCTGCGGATACGCGGCGAACGTCGAGAAGGCGACGTCGGAGCTTCCGGCGGTCGAAGATCCGCCCGGCCCGCCGGCCCCGGAGCGCTTCGCGACGCCCGGCGTGCGCACCATCGAGCAGCTCGCGGCGTTCGCGGGCGGCGCGCCGGCCGAGCGCCAGGTGAAGACGCTCGTCTACGTCGTCGACGGCCGCACGACGCTCGTGCTCCTGCGCGGCGATCACCAGCTCCACGAGCAGAAGCTCGCCGACGCGACCGGAGCTCGGCAGCTCCGTCCGGCCCACGCCGAGGAAGTGCGCGCGGCGCTCGGCGCCTCGCCGGGCAGCCTCGGGGCCGTGGGCGTGCGCGAGCTTCCCGTGCTCGCGGATCTCGCGCTGCGCGGCCGGCGCGACCTCGTGACGGGCGCCAACCAGGACGACTTCCACCTGCGCGGCGTCGACCTGGCGCGCGACGTCGAGGTCCACGCGTGGCACGACCTGCGCCAGGTCGCCGAGGGCGAGCCGTGCCCCGCGTGCGGCGCGCCGCTCCGCGTGCGCAAGACGATCGAGGTCGGCCACATCTTCAAGCTGGGAACGCGCTACAGCGAGGCGCTCGGCGCGACGGTCCTCGACGCGGCGGGCCGCGCGGTCCCGCTCCTCATGGGCTCGTACGGGATCGGGATCGGGCGCACGCTGGCCGCCGTCGCCGAAGCCTGCCACGACGAGAGCGGCCTCGTGTGGCCCGTGTCGATCGCGCCCTGGGAGGTCGTCGTCAGCGTCCTCAACCCGGCCGACCCGCGCACGAGCGAGGCCGGGGCGCGGCTCTACGAGTCGCTGCGCGCGGCGGGGATCGACGTCGTCCTCGACGACCGGGACGAGCGCCCGGGCGTCAAGTTCAAGGACGCCGAGCTGATCGGCATCCCGTACCGGCTCACGGTCGGCCCGAAGGGCCTCGACCAAGGCAAGGTCGAGCTGGTCCGCCGCCGCGGCGGCGCCCGCCGCGAGCTCGACCTCGTGAAGGCCGCCGACGTCGCAATCGAAAGCATCCTCGAAGACCGCGCATAGCCCCCACTTCGGGGACGTTCCACTTCCCTGACGAGAGGGACACCCCACCCCGGGGACGCCGCCGGCGGACGCTCAACCGACGCGGCTCGCGCGGGGACACTCCTCGGCGGCGCGCGCCGCCGGCCGGGTCAATTCCCCACGCCGCGCGGCGGACGCGGCGCGCTTTTCGCGCCCCGCAGGTCGGGATCTCCCGCTAGAATGCCGGGGCCACTGACGGGAGGTCGCGATGGAGATCTTCAGCATGGAAGGCTGGTACTTCCTGCTGCGCTGGATTCACTTCCTGGCCGGCATCACGTGGATCGGCATGTTGTACTACTTCAACCTGGTCCAGACGCCCTTCCTGGCCACGGATCTCGGCGGCCAGGCGCGCGGACAGGTCACGCGCGGCCTCCTTCCGAACGCGCTCTGGTGGTTCCGCTGGGGTGCGATGTTCACGTTCCTCACGGGCTGGCTGATCGTGCTCACGCGCCTCTTCCACGACGGCGTCCCGCTCTCGAGCGGTTACATGACGCTGATCCTGACGGGCGGCCTCCTCGGCACGATCATGTGGTACAACGTCTGGTTCGTGATCTGGCCGATCCAGCGGCGCGTGATCGCGTCGGCCGAGGCCGTCGCGGCGGGCGGCCAGGCGGATCCGGAGGCGGCCAAGCTCGCGCCGAACGCCGGGCTCGCCTCGCGCACGAACACGATGCTCTCGGTCCCGATGCTCTTCTTCATGGGCTCGGCGAGCCACTTCACGAGCCTGTACCCCGACCCGGCGCGCAGCGTCGTCCCGTACTGGATCGTGGCGCTCGCGATCATGATCGCGCTCGAGGCGCACGCCCTGATCGGGAACCGCGGCCTCGGAACGCAGAAGATGCTCACGGCCCCGGGCCCGCGCGGCGTGGTCCACGCCGGCCTGCTGGTCGCGCTCGTGATGTACCTCAACGCGTCGCTCCTGCTCTAGGCGCCGGAAGGACAGGCCCGCGCGCGGGAACGCCCGCGTCACCGCGGCGGGGGACCCGCCCCGGCCGGCACGCGCCGCGCGGGTGCGGGCCGCCGCAGCGCGGGCTCGGGCGCGCGGCGAGGAGCGCGCGTCGACGGGGGATGCGGAATGCGGGCGCGCGGGGGACGCTTCGTCCCATGACGGCGACACGGCGGCCTCGATCGAAGCCGGCGCGGCGCAGAGCGATGCGTGCGACGCTCCTCGCGACCACCGCGCTCGCGGCGGCGCTCGCGTGCGGCGAGCGCGAGGCCGAGCGCCCTGCGCCGGCCCCCGAGACGACCACGGCCGCGCCGCCCGCGACACCGCCGCCCGGCCCGGCCCCTGCGCCGCCGCCCGGCTCGCCCGGCGCGACGCCCCCCGGCACCGCGCCCGCGCCCCCCGCCGCGACGCCGCCCGGCGCGCCGCCCGCCGGAGCGCCCGCCGCGGCGCCGGCGAGCGCCGAGGCCGTCGAGCGGGGCCGGCAGGCCTACCTCAGCGTCTGCACGGCGTGCCATCACGCCGATCCGAACCGCGACGGCGCGGTCGGGCCCGCCAACGCGGGGGCGTCGCGCGCGCTGCTCGAGGCGAAGATCCTGCGCGGCGAGTATCCGCCCGGCTACACGCCGAAGCGACCCTCGAACATCATGCCGCGCTTCCCCCACCTCGAGGCCAGCATCCCGGACCTCGCCGCCTTCCTCGCCGACGCGAAGCGCAATCCGCCGCGGTAGCATCCCGCGCCATGGCCGTTGCCGTCCGCGGCCGCGTGCGCACGCGCGCGAACGCGCTGAGCGCGCTGCGCCTCGGCGCGGCGGCGCCGCTCGCCTGGGCGGTGGCGGCCGGCCACGCCCAGCTCGCGGCGCTTCTCTACGCGCTCGCGGTCGCGACCGACCTCCTCGACGGCCGCGTCGCGCGCCGCTTCCGCGAGGCGTCTGCGTTCGGCGGGCTGCTCGACCACGGCGCGGACGCGCTCACCGTGGTCTGCGGCCTCGGCGCCCTCGCGTGGCGCGGCGCCGTGCCCGCCCTGCTGCCCGCCGTCGTCGCGCTCGCCTTCCTCCAGTACGCGCTCGACTCCGGCGCGCTCGCGGGTCGGCGCCTGCGCGCGAGCGCGCTCGGGCGCGCGAACGGGATCGCGTACTTCATCCTCCTCGGCCTCCCGCTCGCGCGCGACGCGCTCGGGCTCGCCGCCCCGGGCGCGGGCATCGTGCGTGCGCTCGCCTGGACGCTCGTCGCGACGACGCTCGTCTCGTCCGCCGACCGCGCGCTCGCCTTCGCGCGGGCGCGGCGCTGCGCCGCGGACGCCGGCGCGGGCTAGGAGCGCTCCGCGATCGCGGCCGCCGCTCGAGCGCGTCGCGAGGACGCGGAGCCGCGGCGCCCTCGTCGCGCGCGCTCTCTGCGGCCAGGACGGCCCCTCGAGCGGGCCGGCCGACCGACCCCGGGGCCGAGCTACTCCGGAACCCGCGACCGCCCGCGCGCCCCGCCGAGAGCCGCGCCCGCCGCCTCGTCGTCGTCGGCGCGCTCGAAGAGCGCCCGGTTCGTGCGGCGCAGGAAGAGCAGCCCGATCGCCGCGTTGAAGAGCACGAAGCAGTTGTGCTGCACGAAGCCGAAGATCGCCATCGAGGCCGCGTGCTCGGGGAAGAGCGTGGGCCACATCGTGACGGCGACGGCGCGGAAGGGCCCGGGTACGAAGGTCCCGAAGATCACGAGCGGGAGGTAGGACAGCATCTCGAAGAAGCCGATTCGGACCCCGAAGAGGCCGGCCGCGACGGCGTAGACCGCGACGGCCGCGAGGAGGGACGGCGAGCGCATCGCCATCACGACGGCGTACTGCCACGGCCGCGCCTCTCGGAACGCGCGCAGCACGGGCTTCTCGCGCCACGCGGTCCCCGCAAGGCGCGGCGTGCGCAGCGCCCAGACGCCCGCGGCGGCGGCGGCGAAGACGGCCAGCGCGACCCACGGCACCGCCCGGAAGACCGCGAGCTGCGCCGGCAGCGCGCCGCGGAAGAGGAGGAGTCCCAGCGTCGCCCAGAACGCGAGGTAGAGGAGCTCGCACACCATGATGAACAGCATGCTCGAGCCGAGCTCCCACGCCGGGACGCCGCTCCTCTTGTTCAGGTAGAGCGCGATCGCGCCCTTTCCGACCTGCTCGTTCATGATCGAGAGGATGTACGCGCTCGCGCGCACCGGGAGGAGCTCTCGGAACCGCACGCGCGCGTTGAACCAGTTGACGACCCGCCAGAGCACGAGCGTGTCGACGAGCAGGTAGAACACCGAGTACGCCAGCATGAGGAGCACCCAGCGCCCCCACGCGACGGCGGCGAACGCCTCGTAGAGGTAGGCGGCGACGCTCCGGTCGGGGCCCGCGGCGCGCTCCAGGCGCGTGTAGAGATACGCGAAGCACGCGGCGCTCACGAGCCAGGGGAGCACCCGCAGCGCGACGTCGCGGCCGCGCCGCGGCGCGCGCGCCGGCGCGGCCGCGACCTCCCGCGCCCGCTGGGGCTCAGGGCGCAGGGGCGCTCTCCAGCGCGCGGCGCAGCGTCGCGTCGAGGGGCGTGAGGTCGAGGCCGAGGGCGCGGCAGGCGGGCGTCGGATCGATCCGGTCGTCGCGCTCGAGCACCTCGAGCATGGGCAGCGTCACGGGCCGCGACGGGAGGGCGCCGAGCGCGCGCGCGGCGAGGCGCGCGGCGAACGACGGAACGGAGGCGATGCGCGGCGGCGGCGCGCCGAGGACCGCGGCGGCGCGCGCGACCAGCTCGCGGCGCGGGAGCGACTCGGGCCCGGCGAGCTCGAGCACGCGGTGCGCGCCGGAGTCGTCGTCGAGGGCCCGCAGCACGGCGCGCAGGAGGTCGTCCGCGTCGAGAGGCTGCTCGAGGCTGCGCCCCCCGTCCACGAGCCAGGCGACGCGCGCGCAGGCGCGCGCGCGGAGCGCCGCGGCCGCGATCTCGCCCGGCCCGAGCACCATCGGGACGCGCAGCACGGTGGCGGGCGCCTTTCCCTCGAGGAGGGCGCGCTCGGCGCGCGCCTTCGACGCGAGGCAGGGGTTGCGCGACCCGGGGTCGGTGCCGAGGAGGCCGACCGCGACCACGCGCCGGGCCCCCACCCGCTCCGCGGCGCGCGCGACCGCGGCCGCGGCGCGGTCGTGGGCGTCGACGTAGCGCGACGTCCGCGTCTCCTTCAGGATGCCGACCAGGTGCGCGATGCGCGCGCAGCCCGAGGCCGCCTGCTCGATCGCCGCGGGGTCCGCGTAGTCCGCGACCCACACCTCGATCGCGTGCGAGCCGGCGTCGCGGGCGACGGAGTCGGCGGCCGCGCGCGAGCGGACCAGCGCGCGCGGCGCGTCGCCGCGCGCGGCGAGGGCGCGCACGAGGCGCCGTCCGAGGTGTCCGTTGGCGCCGGTGACCAGAATGCGGGCGGGCGGGCTCAGGCGCTCGGACACGTCGGCTCCGGCTCCGGGACGCCGGCCACGGTACCACGCTCGCCGCTCGCGCGGACGCGGATCGCGACGCTCTTGTAGGCGGGCGTCAGGCTCTTCGCCGCCCGCGCGCCGAGCGGGACGAGCGCGTTGGCCTCGGGGAAGTACGCCGCCGCGCAGCCGCGCGGGACGTCGTAGGCGACCGCCCGGAAGCCGCGCGCGGTGCGCGCCTCCTCGCCGAAGTGGCTCGTCACGTCGAGGAGATCGCCGTCCCGGAGGCCGCGCTCGGAGAGGTCGTCGGGATGGAGGAGGAGGACGCGCCGCCCGCCCCGGATCCCGCGGTAGCGGTCGTCGTCGCCGTACACCGTCGTGTTGAACTGGTCGTGGCTCCGGAGGGTCATGAGGAGGAGCTGATCGGGCGCGAGCTCGATGCGGGGAAGCGGCACGGCGGCGAAGGAGGCGCGTCCCGTCGGCGTGGCGAACTCGCGCGTGCGCGCGCCCGAGGCCAGCGTGAAGCCGGCGCCCTGGCGGACGCGGGCGTTGAAGTCCTCGAAGCCGGGCACGACCCGCGCGATGCCGTCGCGCACGAGGTCGTAGTCCTCCGCGAACGCTTCCCACGGAACCGCGTCGTCCGGCCCGAGCGCCGCGCGCGCGAGGCCCGCGACGACGGCCGGCTCGCTGCGCAGCGCGGGCGAGGCGGGCTCGAGCCAGCCCTGCGAGCGGTGGACGAAGCTCATCGAGTCCTCGACGGTCACGAAGCGGGGCCGCTCGGGCGGGCCGTCGCGCTCGCTGCGGCCGAGGCAGGGGAGGAGCAGCACCTCGCCCCCGCTGACGAGATGCGTCCGGTTCAGCGTGGTCGCGACGTGCACCGCGAGCGCGAGGCGCCCGAGCGCGCGCTCCGTGCGCTCGGTGTCGGGGCTCGCCGCCGCGAAGTTCCCGCCCAGCGCGAGGAAGGCGCGCACGTCGCCGCGCGCCATCGCCTCCACCGCCTGGACCGCCGAGGTGCCCGGCGCGCGGGGCGGCTCGAAGCCGAACTCGCGGCCGAGGCGGTCGAGAAAGGCGGCCGGCGGGCGCTCCCAGATCCCCATCGTGCGGTCGCCCTGCACGTTGCTGTGGCCGCGCACCGGGCAGGGTCCCGCGCCCGGCCTTCCGATCTGGCCGCGCAGGAGGAGGAGGTTCATCACCTCCTGCACGTTCTCGACGCCGAAGCGATGCTGCGTGAGGCCCATCGCCCAGCACGCGATCGTGCGCTCCGCGGCCGCGTAGAGCTCGGCGAGCTCGCGCATCTCGCGGCGCGCGACGCCGCTCTGCGCTTCGAGCGCCTCGAAGGAGACCGCCTCGAGCCCCGCGCGGAACGCCTCGAAGCCGGCGGTGTGCCGCGCGAGGAACTCGCGGTCGAGGACGCCGCCCCCGCGCTCGCCGTCGAGCGCGAGGAGCTCCTTCATCACCCCCTTGAGGAGCGCCACGTCGCCCCCCACGCGGACGCGCACGAAGCGGTCGGCGAGCGGTGTCCCGCCGCGCAGCATGCGCAGCGGGTGCTGCGGGTGGGCGAAGCGCACGAGCCCGACCTCGCGCAGCGGGTTCACGCTCACGATGCGCGCGCCGCGCCGCGCCGCTCGCTCGAGCGTCGCGAGCATGCGCGGGTGGTTCGTGCCCGGGTTCTGGCCGATCACGAGGATCAGGTCCGCGAGCTCGAAGTCGGGAAGACCGACCGTTCCCTTCCCCACGCCGATCATCTCGGAGAGCGCCGTCCCGCTCGACTCGTGGCAGAGGTTCGAGCAGTCGGGAAGGTTGTTCGTGCCGAAGCGGCGCGCGAAGAGCTGCCACAGGAACGCGGCCTCGTTGCTCGCGCGGCCCGAGGTGTAGAAGACCGCCTGCGAGGGCGCTTCGAGGGCGCGCAGCGCCGCGCCCGCGCGCGCGAAGGCCTCGTCCCAGCCGATCGGCTCGAAGCGCTCGGCGCCCGGGGCGAGCCGCATGGGCTCGGCGAGCCGGCCCTGCGCCTCGAGCCAGCGCCCGTCGCGCGCGCGCAGCGCCGCGACCGGGTTCGCGGCGAAGAACGCGCGGTCGGCGCGGCGCTTCGTCGCCTCGTGCGCGACCGCCTTCGCGCCGTTCTCGCAGAACTCGATCCAGCCTCGCTCGGGCGCCTCGGGCCACGCGCAGCCGGGGCAGTCGAAGCCCTCGCGCTGGTTCACGACGGCGAGCGCCGAGAGCGTGCGGCCGAAGCCCGCGCGCGCCGCATGGCGCAGCGTCGCCGCGAGCGCCGGGAGCCCGCCCGCGACCTCGGGCGTGCGGCGCGGCCCGCCCGCGGAGCCGCCCTCGCTCGCGCTCACGCGGCCCCTCCGCGCAGGCGCTCGACGCACCCGTAGGCGTTGAAGCTGCGGCCGCGCAGGAACCCGACCAGCGCGATCCCTCCCGCGCCCGCGAGGCGGACGGCCAGGGAGGAAGGCGCCGACACCGCCGCGACGAGTGGGATGCGGGCGGCGAGCGCCTTCTGGACGATCTCGAACGAGACGCGTCCCGAGACGAGCAGCCCGTGGCCGGCGAGCGGGACCCGGGCGGCGGCGGCGAACCCGATCGCCTTGTCCACCGCGTTGTGACGGCCGACGTCCTCGCGCACGACGACGAGCCGGCCGTCGGGCTCGAAGAGCGCAGCCGCGTGGAGCCCGCCCGTGGCGTCGAAGACGCGCTGCGCGGCGCGCAGGCGCGCGGGAAGCTCGTAGAGCAGCTCGGCATCGAAGCGCGCCGGGTCGTCCAGCGGCGGCGCGACCGCGAGCGCGTCCTCGAGCGAGGCCTTCCCGCACACGCCGCAGCTCGCGCTGGCGACGAGGCGGCGCCGCGCCCGCTCGGCGTCGACGCCCGTCCCCGGGCGCAGCGTCGCGCGCACGACGTTGTCGAGCGCGCCGGCGCGCGGCGCCACCGTCTCGTGGCGGAGCGAGGCGAGGGCGTCGGGCGAGGGGATCGCGCCCTCGGTGAGGAGGAAGCCGAGCGCGAGCTCGAGGTCGTGGCCGGGGGTCCGCATGAGGACCGCGAGCGTCGTGCCGTCGAGCTGGATCTCGAGAGGCGCCTCGTGGACGACGCGGTCGCGATCGCGCCGGGGCGCGCCGTCGCGCCAGCGCTCGACGGCGACCGCGCGCACGCCCTCCGCCGCCTGCGCCGCGTCGTCGGCAGCTCGCGGCTCGGCGGCGGCGCCGGCCGGTGTCGCGCGGTCGCTGGCTCGGGGCTCGGCGGCCGCGCCCGCCTGCGCGCCGTCGAGGGCTCGCGGCGCTCCGGTCGCGCCGGGCCGCGCCATGTCCCCGCCCCGCGGCGCGGCGCCCGCCACCGCTACATCCCGAGCTCGAGCCGGGCCGCCTCGGACATCATGCTCGGCTGCCAGGGCGGATCCCAGACGAGGTCGAGCTCGACGTCGCCGACGCCTTCGATCGCGCGCACCTTCGCCTCGACCTCCGGCGGAAGCGACTCCGCGACCGGGCACATGGGCGAGGTGAGCGTCATCCGGATGTAGACGCGGCCGCCCTCGCGCACCTCGACCTCGTAGACGAGGCCGAGCTCGTAGATGTCGACCGGGATCTCCGGGTCGTAGACGGTGCGCAGCACCTCGACGACGCGCTCGCGCAGCGCGTCCGCCGGGCTCGCGCCCGGAGCGGCCTCCGGTTCGGACGCCGGCTGCGCGCGCTCCGGCGCGGCGGACGCGCCCAGGGCCTGCGCGCGCTCCGGCGCGGATCCTGCCGCCGCCTGCGGCGGGGCGTCGGCCTGCCTATGCTCCGCCCGCTCCTCGGACACGACCGCCTCCTACCCGTCCTCGCCGGTCTACGCGCCGTCCTACTCGGTCTTCACCGTCGCGCTCTCGCCGCGCACGGCCGCGCGCAGCGTGTGCCATGCGAGGGTGGCGCACTTCACCCGCACCGGGTACTCCCGCACGCCGGCGAAGACCGCGAGCTTTCCGAGGTCGCTCGCGTCGACGGGCCCCGTCGGCGACGCCGTCACGAGGCCGTGGAAGCGGTCGAAGAGCGCCTCCACCTCCTCCACCGGGCGCCCCTTCACGCTCTCGGTCATGAGCGAGGCGGACGCCTTCGAGATCGCGCAGCCCGAGCCCTGGAAGCCGACGTCCTTCACGACGCCGTCCTCGACGAGCGCGTGGACCGTGATCTTGTCCCCGCAGAGCGGGTTGTCGCCGCGCGCGGCGCGGTTCGCGCGCTCGGGCACGCGGAAGTTCCGGGGGCGCTTGTTGTGGTCGAGGATCGTGCTCTGGTAGAGCTCGCGCACGTCCATCAGGCGAACACCTCGATCACGCGGCGGATGCCGGCGGCGAGCCGGTCGAGATCCTCGCGCACGTTGTAGACCCCGAGCGAGGCGCGCACGGTGGCCGGGAGCCCGAGCCGCTCCATGAGAGGCTGCGCGCAGTGGTGGCCGGCGCGTACGGCGACGCCTTCCTGGTCGAGCACCGTGCCGACGTCGTGGGGGTGGACGTCGCCCACCACGAACGAGAGGACGCCGATCTTGTGCGGCGCCGTCCCGACGAGCCGCACGCCCGCGACGTCGGAGAGGAGCGCCGTCCCGTACGCGAGCAGGTCGTCCTCGTGGCGGGCGATGCGCTCGAGCCCGAGCTCCTCCACGTAGTCGATCGCCGCACCGAGCCCGACGGCGCCCGCGATGTCGGGCGTCCCCGCCTCGAAGCGCTGCGGAGGGTCCGCGAAGGTGGTCTTCTCGTAGCCGACGGTCGCGATCATGTCGCCGCCGGCCTGCCACGGAGGCATCGCCTCGAGCAGCTCGAGCCGCCCGTAGAGGGCGCCGATCCCGCTCGGGCCGTAGAGCTTGTGCCCCGAGAAGACGTAGAAGTCGCAGCCGAGCGCCCGCACGTCGACGGGGATGCGAGGGACCGCCTGCGCGCCGTCCACGAGCGCGACGGCGCCCGCCCGGTGCGCGAGCTCGACGATCTCGCGCACCGGGTTCACGGTGCCGAGCGCGTTCGAGACGTGGCCGACCGCGACGATCTTCGTGCGCTCGCCGAGCATGGCCGCGAGCTCGTCGAGGAGGACGACGCCGCGGTCGTCGATCGGCGCGACGCGCAGCCGCGCGCCGCGCTCCTCGCAGAGGAGCTGCCACGGGACCAGGTTCGCGTGGTGCTCGAGCGCGGTGACGAGCACCTCGTCGCCGCGCCGCAGGTGCGTCCGCCCCCAGCTCCAGGCCACGAGGTTGATGGCCTCGGTCGCGTTGCGCGTGAAGACGATCTCGCGCGGATCGGCCGCGCCGAGGAGGCGGGCGACCTTCGCGCGCGCCTCGTCGTGCATCCGCGTCGCCCGCTCGGAGAGCTCGTACACCCCGCGGTGGATGTTCGCGTAGTCGTTCTCGTAGAAGGCGCGCATCGCGTCCAGCACCTGGCGCGGCTTCTGCGCGCTCGCCGCGGTGTCGAGGTAGACGAGCGGCTTCCCGCGCATGGGCCGCGCGAAGATGGGGAAGTCGCGCCGCACGCGCGCGGCGTCGAGCGGGAGGAGCGCCTTCGCCGCCGCGCTCATCGCGCCGCCTCCGCGCGGAGCGCGGCCACGAGGATCTCGCCGGCCGCGTCGGCGAGCGCCTCGCTGCCGATTCGCTGCAGCACCTCGGCCGCGAAGCCGCGCGTGAGGAGGTCGCGCGCCGCGGTCTCCGCGAGCCCGCGCGAGCGCAGGTAGAAGAGCGCGTCCGGGTCGAGCCGGCCGATCGTCGCGCCGTGGCTGCAGCGGACGTCGTCCGCCCAGATCTCGAGCTGCGGCTTCGTGTCGATCTCGGCCCCGTCGGAGAGCACCAGGTTGGCGCTCGCCTGACGCGCGTCGCTCTTCTGCGCGTCGGGCCGCACCACGATGCGGCCGCGGAACACGCCGCGCGAGCGGCCGCCGAGGACGCCCTTGTAGAGCTGCCGGCTCGTCGCGTGGGGCGAGGCGTGGTCGACCAGCGTGTGGTTGTCGACGAGGCCGTCGCCCGCGCCGAGGAAGAGGCCGTCGACGTCGCACTCGGCGCCGGGCTCCGCGAGGACGACGCCGAGATCGTTGCGCACGAACGCGCCGCCGAGGCTCAGGACGCGCGAGGCCAGCCTGGCGTCGCGCGCGACGCGCGCCTGCACGTTCCCCACGTGGAACGTCTCCGCGCCCTCGCGCTGGAGGACGACGAGCTCGAGCGAGGCGCCTTCGCCGACGCGCGCCTCCGTCACCGCGCAGGTGAAACGCGGCCCGCCGCCGAGGGAGACGTGGTCCTGGACCACGAGCGCGCGGCTCTCGCGACCCGCCTCGACGACGACGCGCGGGAAGCTCGCGCGCGGCGCGCCGGGCGCGCCGGTCGTCACGAACACGAGGTGGATCGGGTGGGCGAGCGACGCACCCGCCGGCACCGAGACGACGGCCCCGTCCTCGAGGTAGGCCGCCTGCAGCGCGGCGAAGGGGTGCTGCTTCGGATCGGCGAGCTCGCCGAGAGCGGCCGGGCGCGGCGCGCCCTCGCGCGCGCGCTGAGCCAGGCCGTCGACGCGAAGGCCCGTCGCGAGCGCCGGCGGCGCGCCGAGCGCGGGCGCGTAGCGGCCGTCGACGAAGACGAAGGCGCTGCACGCGAAGAAGGGGACGGCCACCTCTTCGACCGCCTCGCGCGCGACCTCGGCTCCGGGCGCCGCGGGCTCGAAGGGGATCCGCGCGAGCGCCGCCGCGTTCGTGTAGCGCCACTCCTCGCGGTCGGTGCCCGGGATGCCGGCGTCCGCGAACGCGGCCGCGCCCTCCGCGCGCAGCGCGCGCAGCCACGCCGCGCCGCCCGGGCCCGCGTCCGGCGCCGGGGCGCGTGCGAGGAAGCGGTCGCGCGCCGCGTCGAGCTCGCTCACGGCGCGGCCCCGGGGGCCGGCGGCTGCGTCTCGAGCCAGCCGTAGCCCTTCTCCTCGAGCTCGCGCGCGAGCTCCTTCCCGCCGGAGCGCACGATGCGCCCGTCGGAGAGGACGTGCACGCGGTCGGGGACGATGTAGTCGAGCAGGCGCTGGTAGTGGGTGATGACGAGCAGCGCGCGCGCCGGGCCGCGCAGCGCGTTCACGCCGCCCGCCACCGTGCGGAGCGCGTCGATGTCGAGCCCCGAGTCGGTCTCGTCGAGCACGGCGAAGCGCGGCTCGAGGACGAGCATCTGGAGCACCTCGTTGCGCTTCTTCTCCCCGCCCGAGAAGCCCTCGTTCACGGAGCGCCCCATCAGCTCCTCGGGCATCTCGACGAGCTTCGCCTTCTCGCGCAGGAGCGAGAGGAACTCCATCGCGTCGAGCGGCTCCTCGCCGCGCGCGGTGCGGACGGCGTTGAGCGCGGCCTTCAGGAAGTAGTTGTTCGCGACGCCCGGGATCTCGACCGGGTACTGGAACGCGAGGAAGAGGCCGAGGCGCGCGCGCTCCTCGGGCGCGAGCGCGAGCAGGTCGCGGCCCTCGAAGAGCACTTGCCCCCCGGTCACCTCGAAGGCCGGCCGCCCGGCGAGGACGCCCGCGAGCGTGCTCTTCCCCGAGCCGTTCGGGCCCATCACGGCGTGCACCTCGCCGGCGCGGATCTCGAGCTCGACGCCGCGCAGGATCTCGGCGTCTCCCGCGCGCGCGCGCAGGCCGCGGATCTCGATCATCGCGTCGCTCACCCGACCGCCCCTTCGAGGCTCACGCCGAGGAGGTTCTGCGCCTCGACGGCGAACTCCATCGGGAGCTCGCGCAGCACCTCCTTGCAGAAGCCGTTCACGATCATGGAGACCGCGTCCTCCTCGCTGAGGCCGCGCTGCCGGCAGTAGAAGAGCTGGTCCTCCCCGATCTTCGAGGTGGACGCCTCGTGCTCGACGGTGGCGGTCGCGTTCTTCACCTCGAGGTAGGGGAACGTCTGGGCGCTGCAGCGGTCGCCGATGAGGAGCGAGTCGCAGCGCGAGAAGTTGCGCGCGTTCGCGGCCTTGGGGCCGATCCTCACGAGCCCGCGATAAGCCTGGCGCCCGCGGCCCGCGGCGATCCCCTTCGAGACGATCGTGCTCCGCGTGTTGCGGCCGATGTGGATCATCTTCGTGCCGGTGTCCGCCTGCTGGCGGTTGTTCGTGAGCGCGACGGAGTAGAACTCGCCCACCGAGTCGTCGCCCTGGAGGATGCAGCTCGGGTACTTCCACGTGATCGCGGAGCCCGTCTCCACCTGCGTCCACGAGATCTTCGAGCGGCGGCCGACACAGCGGCCGCGCTTCGTCACGAAGTTGAAGATGCCGCCGCGGCCCTCCTTGTCCCCCGGGTACCAGTTCTGGACGGTCGAGTACTTGATCTCGGCGTCGTCGAGCGCGACCAGCTCCACCACCGCCGCGTGAAGCTGGTTCTCGTCGCGCCGGGGCGCCGTGCAGCCCTCCAGGTAGCTCACGTACGAGCCGGCCTCGGCGACGATCAGCGTCCGCTCGAACTGCCCCGTCTCCTGGGCGTTGATGCGGAAGTAGGTCGAGAGCTCCATCGGGCAGCGCACGCCCTTCGGCACGTAGACGAACGAGCCGTCGCTGAAGACGGCCGAGTTGAGCGTCGCGAAGAAGTTGTCCGAGTACGGCACCACCGAGCCCAGCCAGCGGCGCACGAGCTGCGGGTGCTTCTGCACGGCCTCGGAGAACGAGCAGAACACGATGCCGCGCTTCTCGAGCTCCTTCTTGTACGTCGTCGCCACCGAGACGCTGTCGAAGACGGCGTCCACGGCGACGCCGGCGAGGCGCTTGCGCTCCTGGAGCGGGATGCCGAGCTTCTCGTAGGTCGCGAGGAGCTCGGGGTCGACCTCGTCCAGGCTGGCGAGCGCCTTCTTCGGCTTCGGCGCCGCGTAGTAGTACATGTCCTGGTAGTCGATCCTCGGGTACTCGACGATCGACCAGGTGGGCTCCTTCTCCTCGGCGAGGAGCTGCACGAAGCGCCGGTACGCCTTCAGCCGCCACGCGAGCAGCCACTCGGGCTCGCTCTTCTTCGCGGAGATGAGCCGCACCGTCTCCTCGGAGAGACCCTTCGGGATGAACTCCTGCTCGATGTCGGTCGTGAAGCCGTAGCGGTACTCGCGGTTCGCGAGCTGCTCGAGCCTGGTCGCCTCAGACATGGTCTCCTCGCGGCGCGGCCGGCGCGCCCGCCTCGTGCGGCGGCGGTGCGAGCTGGAGCAGCGGGTCCGCGCTCGACCGGACGAGCCCGGCGAGCGTCACGTGCGCCAGGGTGGCGCGGATGGTGGACTGGATGCGCTGCCACGGGTCGCGCACGTGGCAGCTCGCCTCCTTCTGGCAGTGGCCGGGTCCGGCGCTGCACTCCATGAGCGCGATCGGGCCTTCGAGGGCCTCGATGATCTCGGCGACGCTGATCGTCTCGGGTGGGCGCGCCAGCGCGTAGCCGCCCTTGGCGCCGCGGTGCGAGACGAGGAGCTCCGCCTGCGCGAGGGTCTTCAGCACCTTTCCGACCGCCGGGAACGGAAGCCGGGTGGTCTCGGCCAGCTCCCGGGCCGTGCACGTGGTCCCGGCCGGCCGCTCCGCGAAGGTCGCGAGCAGCACGATGCCGTAGTCCGTGAGCTTTCCGAGCCGGAGCACGTCCGAGATCCCGCCTCGAGCCAACGATAGGCAACCCCATGATCCCGGACCAGCCTGGTCCGATTTGAGCCGGCCCGGCGACGGCGGCGGCGTGGGGCCGAAGCGGAGACGTGGGACGCGTGATCGGGTGTCCCGCGGGGACCGCGTGCCGCAGGGCCGCCCGCGCGGCTGCCTTCTCCGATCGTCCGTCCGCCGTGCCCCCTAGGAGGGCTCGAAGTCCGTCAGGCGCGCGAGGGGAAGGAGGACGCCCTCGTTGTCGTGGCACCAGTCCAGGGGGGGCGCTTGCAGGGTCCCGAGCGGGCAGAGGCGCGAGGCGCCGAGGCCGGCCAGGGCGCGGGCCAGGTCCGGCGCGGCGCCGCCGAAGCCCGCCAGCCCGACCGCGGCCAGGTGCGGGCCGTAGGGTGCGAGCGCGGCGACGACGCCCGCCGCGTCCTCCACCGGGTGGACGCGCACGAAGCGGTGGAGCGGCGCCGGACGGTCGAGCCGCGCGTCCCGCTCGGCGACTACCGTGAAGCCGCGCCCCGCGAAGAGCGCGACGTCGCCGCGTGCGGCCGCGCGCATCTCGGCCTCGGCGCGCTCGTGCGCGGTCCGCGCCGCCGCGTCCCGCGGCACCTCGCCGCGCGGAAGCTCCCCCTCGAGCCGCTCCAGCGCCCCGGCCAGCGCTTCCGCGGCGCGCCGCGCCGCCGAAGCGTCCCCCGCGACGACGAGCGACACCGGCGAGAGGCAGCCGAGCTGGTCCCAGAGCGCGACGTCGAGCGCGAGCGCCTCGCACGCGGCCGCGAGCGCCGCGCCGAAGGCCGCTTCGGGCCCGAGCGCCGCGAAGGAGACCCGGTGCCCGTACCCGACGAAGCGCCGCGGCGGCGCGACCCGCGCCGCGACGCGCGCCACGGTCGCGTCCGACCCGGTGGCGACCACGCAGTCCGCCGCGAGGAAGGCGTCGAGCGCGTCGTCGGAACGGGCGTCGAACGCGACCGCCGCGACCGCGGCGCCGAGCTCCGCGTCGACGCGCGCGAGCGACTCGCGGAGGATCGGCGCCGTCAAGGGATCGCGCGAGGCCGGGCGCGCGAGGACCGCCGACCGCAGCGCGAGCGGCGCGAGCAGCGTGGCGAGAGAGGCGGAGGGAATCGCGCCCGCGAGGAGGACCGCGGTGGAAGGAAAGCCCGTGGCGAGGCGGCGCGGGCTCGCGGCCGCGCCGCGACCGGCGTCCGGCGGCCCGAGCTCGCGCTCGTACAGCGCGCGCAGGCGCGCCCCGGAGAAAGGCCCGAGCCCGATCTCCAGCCCGCGCTCCACCACCGCGCGGCTGAACCCCGCGCTCCGCGGAAGCCCCTCGGCGAGCGCGCGCCGCGGCGGCGAACCCGCGTCGCGCCACGCGTCGAGCACCGCGCCGAGCGCGTCGAGCACCGCGCCCGGCGGGCGCGCCGCGAGCGCCCGGCCCGCCTCGCGCAGCCGGGCCAGCGTGCGGCGCAGCGCGGCGGCGTCCGCGTGCGACGCCGCGTCGGCGCTCACCCCGGCGCCCCGAGCGTCTCGTCCGCCGCGAGCGAGCAGCCGCGCGCGTCGGCGCCCGGCGCGCGGCCGAGGAGCTCGAAGCCGCCGCCCACGCGGCGCGCGAGGTCCGCGGTCTGCACCGCGATCACGCTGCCCGTGTTCGCGAGATCCACCACCGCGACGAGCCCCGCCTCGCCCTCGGCGCAGTCCTCGCCCGTCTCCGGGTCGAGGATGCGCACGCGCGCCCAGGGCGGGCCGAGCTTGCGGCGCGGCGCCGCCGGCTCCCGCAGCGCGACGTCGTACGGCTCGCGCAGGACCGCGTCGTAGAACTGGCTGGCGAGCTCCGTCATCCCGTACTCGTTCACGATGCGCGCCGGCGACACGCCGAAGCGGTCCTCGATCGCCCGGTAGAGCGCCTCCGCGCCGAGCTCCCGCGAGCGGCCCTTGTAGCCGCCCGTCTCCATGGCGCGCGCCGAGGCCCGGAGGCGGAAGGCGGCCCCGCGCGCCGCGAGCGCGTCGAGCGCGTGGACGAAGGCGAAGGCGGCGCCGCACAGGACGACGGGCTCCTCGCTCTCTTCGGCCGCGGCGAGCGCGCGCGCGAGGGCGCCGGTGTCGAGCTCGCCGCCCCGCACGAAGAAGCGGCTCTCCGGCGCGCCGCGGCGCGCGACCATCGCGCCGAGCATGTGGGCGAGCGACGAGTCCGCGGCCTCGCCGGGCGAGGGGCCGAGCACGAGGAAGCGCGCGCGCGCGCCCTCCGCGAGGTCGGGCAGGACGAAGCGCTCGAAGGTGGGGACGAGCGAGGCCTCGTAGAGCGAGAGCGTGTCGAGGTAGAGCGCGCCGCGCCGCTCCCCGGTCGTCCCGCTCGTGCGGAAGACCTTGCACGTCCGCTCGGGCGGGAAGCTGCGCAACGCGAGCTCCTTGAAGGCGCCGGTCGGGGCGGCCGGGACGTCGCGCCAGCTCCGCAGCGCCCCCGGCGCGCGGCCGCGCGCGTCGCAGAAGCGCGCGTACGGCGGGCAGTGCGCGTACTGGAACGCGAACAGCTCGAGCGCGAGCGCCTCGAAGCCGGCCTCGTCCTCGCGGAAGTCGTCCGCCGTGCGCTCGCGGATGAAGGCGCGCACGCGCCGGTCGAGCTCGGCGCGCGCGGGGTCGGGACGGCTCACGCGAGACACGCGCAGAGCTCCTCGAGCGCGGCGAGGAAGACGGCGCGCTCGATGGTGAGGGGCGGCGTGATGGAGAGCACGCGGCCGTCGTGGCCGGACGGAAGCAGGATCAGGCCGCGCCGGAGCGCGCGGCCGACCGCGCGCGCCGCGCGCTCCGGCGCGTCGCACTCGATTCCGAGCATGAGGCCGAGCCCGCGCACCTCCTTCACGCCGGGGAGATCCGCCGCGCGGCGGCCGAGGAGCTCGAGCGCCTCCGCGCCGAGCGCCTCCGACCGCGCGACGAGGCCCTCCTGGTCGAGCGCGGCGAGCGACGCGAGGGCGGCCGCGCAGGACGGCGGGTGGCCGAGGAAGGTCTGGGTGTGGAGCGCCTCGCCGCGCGAGAGCGGCCAAGCGTCCATGACCTCCGCCCGCCCCACGCACGCGGAGATCGGCATCCCCGACGCGAGCCCCTTCCCGATGCACAGGACGTCGGGCACGACGCCCTCGCGCTCGCACGCGAAGAAGCGGCCCGTGCGGCCGCAGCCGGTGAAGATCTCGTCGGCGACGAGCACCCAGCCCTCCGCGTCGCACAGGCGCCGCAGGGCGCGCAGGAAGCCGGGCGGCGGGACGCGCACGCCGCCCCGGCCCTGCACGGGCTCGACCAGCACCGCGCCCACCGGAACGCGCGCCTCGCGAGCGGCGCGGCGCACGTCCTCCGCGTCGCCGTAGCGCGCGAACACCGTCGCGTGTGGAAGGCGGGCGGCGAAGGGGTCGCGGAAGTCGGCGCGCGACGTCGCATCGAGCGCGCCGAGCGAGAGGCCGTGGTAGGCGCCCTCGAAGGCGACGGCGCCTGCGCGGCCGGTCGCGAGCGCGGCGGTCTCGAGCGCCGCCTCGACGGCGTCCGCGCCGGAGCTCCCGAGCACCGCGCGCGCCGGCTCGCCGCCGGGAAAGCGCGCCGCGAGGGCCTCGAGGAGCTCGACCTTCACCGCGGGCGGGTGGACGTCGCCCATCCCGTGTAGCAGGCGCCCCGCCTGGTCGGCGACCGCCTCCACCACGCGCGGGTGCGCGTGGCCGACGTTCGCGACGGCGAACGCGCCGCCGAGGTCGACGTAGCGGTTGCCGTCGACGTCCCAGACGTTCGCGCCCGAGGCGCGCTCCCAGAAGATGGGCGGCTCCGGCTCGAGGCACGTCACGTTGCGGCTCTCGACCGCGCGCAGGCGCTCGGCGAGGGCGCGCGAGCGCGGGCCGGGCACCTCGGTCGCGAGCTCGGGCGCAAGCGTGCTCGCGTGCGACACGCGCCGAGTCTAGCCCTAGACTGCACCGAATGGGGTCGGGAGCGGCGGCGCTCGGCGCCCGCGCGCGGGCCGCGGGGTCTTCGCTCTCGCACCCCGCGCGTCTGCGCGCCGGCTGGATCTCCCTCGGGATCGGGACGGTCGTCTGCGCCGGGAAGTTCGTCGCGGCCGAGCTCACGGGCTCGACGGCGCTCTTCTCCGACGCGATGGAGTCGATCGTCAACGTCGTCGCTGCGGCGCTGCTCTTGTACGCGGTGTACGTCGCGGCCCGGCCCGCCGATCGCGATCATCCGTACGGGCACGGCAAGGTCGAGTTCTTCTCCGCGGGCGTCGAGGGCGCGCTCATCGCCGTCGCGGCCGGAGCGATCGTCTACCAGGCGATCGAGGCTCTCGTGCGCGGCCCGGAGCTGCGCCGCCTCGACGTCGGCGCCGCGATCGCCGGGGGCCTCGCGCTCGTGAACGCGGGGCTCGGTGCGTACCTGGTGCGCGCCGGCCGGCGCACCGGCTCCGACGCGCTCGTGGCCGACGGGCGTCACGTGCTCACGGACGTGGTCACGACCGCCGGGATCCTGCTCGGCCTCGGCGCCGTCCGCCTCACGGGCTGGGCGCCGCTCGACCCGCTCATCGCGATCGCCGTCGCGCTCTCGATCCTCCGCACGGGCTGGCAGCTCCTGCGCGGCGCCGTCGGCGGGCTGATGGACGAGGCCGACCCCGGCCTCCTCGCGCCGATCGCCGAGGCCTTGGAGCGCGAGCGCGATCCCTCCTGGATCGACGTCCACTCGCTGCGCAGCTTCCGCTCCGGCGCGGTGCAGCACACGGAGCTGCACCTCTGCGTGCCGCGCTACTTCGACGCCGACCAGCTCCACGGCGTGAGCGACCGCGTGCGCGAGGCGGTCGTCGCGGCGAGCGGCCGTCCGGGCGACGTGATCGTGCACTTCGACCCGTGCCGGCCGCGCCACTGTTCGGGCTGCGCGATGCCCGCCTGCCCCGTGCGGGCGGCGCCGCTGCGGCACCGGGAGGCGATCCGGCTGGACACCGCGCTGCGCGGCGACGAGCGGCTCGAGAGCGGAGCGCCCATCCCGCCGCCGGACGTGCGCTTCTGAGCGCCGGGGCGCGCCCGCCCGAGCGCGCGTTCGTCGCGCTGGGCTCGAACCTCGGGGATCGCGAAGGCGCGCTCCGCGCCGCGCTCGCCGGGCTGCGCGCGACCCCGGGCGTGCGCGACGTCGCGTGCTCGTCTGTGTACGAGACCGAGCCGGTGGGTCCGCCCGGCCAGGGGCCGTACTTGAACGCGGTCGCGCGCCTCGAGACCACGCTCGCGCCGCGCGCGCTCCTCGCGCGGCTGCTCGAGCTCGAGCGCGAGGCCGGCCGCGTGCGGAGCGGCGTGCGCAACGAGGCGCGCACGCTCGACGCCGACCTCCTCTTCCACGGCGACCGCCGCCTCGACGAGCCCGGCCTCGTGCTCCCGCACCCGCGCCTCCACGAGCGCGCGTTCGTGCTCGCGCCCCTCGCGGAGCTCGCCCCCGACCTCGTGCACCCGCGCCTCGGACGCACGGTGGCCGAGCTCGCGTCCGCGCTGCGCGCGGCGGGCGGCTGGCCTCCGGGGGCGGTGCGCTGGCACGCGCCCGGGCCGCCGGGCTTCGCGCGAGCCGAGGACCCCGCGCCGGGCGCGCCTGTCTAGGCGCTCGCGGTCGTACCCGACGGAGCCCGGGTCCTCGCCGCGGAGCGTCTTCCGCGGGAGACCGGCACCGACCTCGAGCCCCGTCCCCGGGGGATCGAGGGGTAAAGCCCCCGACCAGGTCTGGCCGATGGCGGTCGGGTGGCGGTCGAGACGGGAGATGCGGCCGAGGATGCGGGCGGGCTCGTGGAGCTGGCGCGGCTCGAGGCGCTCCGCCGCGTCGCGCTCGGCGCCGCGCACACGCTGAACAACGCCCTCACCGGCGCGCTCGGCGAGCTCGCGTTCCTGCGAGACGAGCGCAAGGACGACCCGAGCGTGGTGGAGGCGTGCGAGGCGATCGCACGCGAGCTCGAGCGCTGCGTGCGCGCCGCGGCGGCGCTCCAGCCGGCGCGGCCCGCGCGCGGACTCGGCGCGGTCGACCTCGTGCGCGCCGCGCGCGACGCCGCAGCGCGCCTGCGCCCCGTGCTCGGACGTCGGGCCGCGCTCGAGATCACCGCGCCCGACGACCTGGTGCTCGTCGAGGCGGACGCCGGCGACCTCGACCTTCTGGTGGTGCTGCTGATCCAAGCGGGCGTCGAGCGCGCCGGCCGCGCCGCGCGTCTCGCGCTCGCGGTGGAGCGCGCCCCGGACGGCGGCCCGCAGCTCGCGCTCGCCGCGAGCGCGCCCGCCGCGGAGCCCGGAGCGGCGCAGACACCGGGCGGTGGAAGCGGCGCCCTCGCGCGCGCGCTCCGCGCGCTGGCGCTGTGCTGCGGCGGGCGCTTCGCGGAGGGATCCTCCCCGCAAGGCGGCTGGCGCGCCGAGGTCTCGCTGCGCGCGGCGCGCTGACCCCGGGCGCCGGTCGCCTCGCGGCCGGCGTCGCAACAAAATACGGCGTACGACTGTATATTAGGCTGGCGCAAAACCCGGTGCGGACCTATGCTTCCCGTCGAACGCGCGCCGGAGAAGCCCGTGAGCGAGGCAATTGCCCGAGACAGCGGCGATTTTCTGCTGAGCGCCCCGGAGGCGGCGGAGTCCTGGAGCGCCGAGGAGATCCTTACCTGGGCGATCGGGAAATTTCATCCGCGGCTCGCGCTCTCGTGCTCCTTCGGCAACCCCGAAGGCATGGTGCTCCTCGACATGATGCACCGGATCGAGCCGCGCTCGCGCGTGTACGTGCTCGATACGGGCCGGCTGCCCCAGGCGACCTACGACCTCATCGACCGCGTGCGCGACCGCTACGACAAGGCGATCGAGGTCGTCTTCCCGGACGCCGAGGCGGTGCAGGGCATGGTGCGCGCGCACGGGATGAACCTCTTCTACGAGTCGCTCGAGAAGCGGCGTCTGTGCTGCGCGCTCCGCAAGGTGGAGCCGAACCGCCGGTTCCTCGCCGGTCTCGACGCGTACGTGACGGGACTCCGCCGCGGCCAGGGCGTGACGCGCGTGGACGCGCGCAGGCTGTCGGTGGAGGAGGGCGGGCTGCTGAAGATCAACCCGCTCGTCGACTGGAGCGCGGACCAGGTCTGGCGCTACGTGCGCGAGCACGGCGTCCCGGTGAACCGGCTCCACGCCGAGGGCTACCCCACCGTGGGCTGCGCGCCGTGCACGCGTGCGGTCGCCGCGGGCGAGGACCCGCGCGCGGGGCGCTGGTGGTGGGAGAACGCCGACACCAAGGAGTGCGGGCTCCACGTCGGCCAGGAGGCCGACGGCTCCGGCATCTGAGCCGGCGGGTCCCCCCCGGGGTCAAGCGGGCTTCCCGCGTCGCCGACCCGCGGTGTGGAGGCCTTGCGCATGAGAGCCCTCGTCCTCTCCGCCGTCCTCGTGACCGCCCTCGCCGGGGCCGCGCGAGCCGGCGCGCCGTCCGAGGCGACGCCGGCGGCTGCGCCCGCGGCGTCCGCGATCTGCCCGATCGACGCGCCCGCGCCGCAGCCGAGCGCCGCTGCGATGGCGCGGCTGCGGGAGCTGCTGGCCGCGCAGGGCCCCCCCGACGAGGAAGTCGTCGTCCTGAACGGCCGTGGCTACAACTACGGCCCGCCTCCCGATCCGACGCGCGAGCTCCAGCTCATCGAGGCCGAGCGCGCGCGCGACCGGGCGCGGGAGCGCGAGCGCGCGGAGCAGCCGTAGGAGCGCCTTCGGGTCGGCGAGCCGGGCGCCTCGCTCCGGCCCCGACGCCCTTCCCCGCCCCCTGCTAGGTTCCCGCGGGTGCCGGGAGGGCGATGAACCCGAGGGCCACCCAGCGCTTCCGGCGTGCGACGGCCGTCCTCGCCATCGCCTGGGCGCTCGCCGCGCTCGCGATCGGCGTGCGCGATCAGCTCGTCGTCGGCGAGTCGCCTCGCACGCCGTTCAGCTACTCGGGCGTCGCGGGCCGCCTCGTCGTGCACGGCGTCACGGAGGACGCGGCGCGCGCGGGGATCGACCCGGGCGACCGCCTGCTCGAGGTGAACCGCATCCCGGTCGCCGCGTGGCTGCGCGCCGGGCGCGTCACGCTGCGCGACGAGGAGCCCGACCGCTACCGGCTCGCCAAGGCGGACGGACGCGTGGTCGAGGTGACGCTCGCGCCGCTTCCACCCGGGGACCGTCCGTTCCCGCTCGAGCGCGTGTTCCAGTTCCTGATCCCGGCCGTCGGCGTCGTGTACCTGGGCATCGGGCTCGCGGTCTGGGCGCTCCGGCGCGAGCGCCGCGAGGCGTGGGCTCTCCTCGTCTTCGGGGCGGTGATGGCGGCGCAGCTCCTCATCTCCGTCCCCGCCGGCACGACGTCGTCGGTCTTCGTGTGGGCGAACATGCCCTTCATCGGCGCGAGCGCCTTCCATCTCTTCAGCGTCTACCCGCTGGAGCCGCCGTGGATGGTGCGGCGCCCGGGGCTGCGCGCGATCCCGTGGGCGGCGGCCGCGCTCCTCGCGGCGCTCACGGTCGCCGAGCCGTGGCTCGGGCTCCCGGTCGGCGTCGTCGCGGGAGCCGGCTTCTACTTCGCGATGACGACGTGCGTCGCCTCGCTCGCGCTCGTGGCGCAGGAGCGCTGGCGGCGCCGCGGCGACCCGGGCGTGGACCGCGCCGACGTCGTCCTCCTCGGCGCCGCGGTGAGCTTCCTCCCGATCATCGCGCTCATGTTCGTCGAGTACCTCGTCGGGATGCGGCAGCCCTGGTACGTCTCGCTGATCGGGCTCGCCGTCTTCCCGGCCGCGGTCGGGTACGGGATCGTCCGCAACCAGCTCTTCGACATCCGCCTCGTCGCGCGCAGCTCCGCCGCGTACGGGGCGGTGACGCTCGCCCTGACGGGCGCCTTCGCGCTCACGATCAGCTTCGCCGACGCGCTCTTCGCGCGCTTCGACGTCGACGCCCGCACGCCGGGCTTCTCCATCGTCTTCCTGTTCGTCGCGATCCTGCTCTTCAACCCGGTGCGCAGCTGGGTGCAGGGGCTCGTCGACGGGTTCTTCGACCGCGACCGCGCGGCCTACCGCCAGGCGGTGCGCGAGATCTCCGAGGCGATGGTCTCGATGCTCTCGGTCCAGGAAATCGTGGAGCGCATCCTCGTCGCCGTCACCGACACGATGGGCGTCGAGCGAGCGCTCGTCCTCCTCCTCGACGACGAGCGCCAGCGCTTCGCCGTCGCGGCGACTCGCGGCGAATGGGACGACGACGTCGCGGGCTTCGAGGTCGCCGTCGACCACCCGCTCTGCCGCCAGCTCTGGATGCGCCGCGAGGAGCTGACGCGCGGCGACTTCGACGACGAGTCCGACCCGGAGATCCGCGAGCTGTGCCGGGACGCGTTCGACACCCTCGACGTCGAGCTGCTCGTGCCCGTCCTCTACGGCGTCGACCTCCTCGGCGTGATCGCCGTGGGCCGGAAGATCTCGGGCGACCGGCTCGCCGCCGACGACCGCCAGCTCCTGCGCACGCTCGCGAACCAGAGCTCGATCGCCATCGAGAACGCGAAGGCGTTCGACGAGATCGCGAAGCTGAACGAGACGCTCGAGGCGCGCGTCGAGGAGCGCACCGAGGAGCTGCGCCGCACGCAGGCGCAGCTCGTCCAGAGCGAGAAGATGCGCTCGCTCGGCCAGCTCGTGGCGGGCGTCGCGCACGAGCTCAACAACCCGATCGGCTTCGTCCACGCCAACCTCCAGCTCCTGCACGAGTACATCGACAAGCTCGACGCCTCCGACCCGCGCACGCGCGAGCGCGCGCGCGAGGCGATCGCGAAGCTGCTCGCGCGCAGCCGCGAGGGCACCGAGCGCGTGAAGCAGATCGTCCAGGACCTGCGCACCTTCTCGCGCATGGACCAGGCCGAGCTGCAGGAGGTCGACCTCAACCAGGAGATCGAGCGCACGCTCGGGCTGGCGGAGCCGCGGCTCAAGGACCGCGTGCGCGTGGAGCGCGACTTCGCCCCGCTCCCCAAGGTGCGCTGCTACGCCGGCCAGCTCAACCAGGTGTTCATGAACCTCGTCATGAACGGCTGCGACGCGATCGAAGGCCGCGGGACGCTCACGATCCGGACGCGCCCGACGCGCGACGGCGTGCGGCTCGAGTTCCACGACGACGGGCCGGGGCTCCCGAGGGAGATCCGCGACCGCATCTTCGAGCCGTTCTTCACCACGAAGCCGGTGGGCCAGGGGACGGGGCTCGGGCTCTCGATCTCCCACGGGATCGTGGAGCGCCACGGCGGCCGACTCTTCGTCGAGTCGGAGCCGGGCGAGGGCGCCGCCTTCATCATCGAGCTGCCGCGCGAGGCGCGGGCGCCGGCCGCGACGTCCTGAGCGCGCCGCGCGGTGGTACCATGGGCCGCCGCCCTCGAGGTCCCGGATGAGCCCCGCGGCGACCCTCCGCCTCCAGCGCTGGACGGCCTTCGCCGCCGTCCTCTGGGCCGTGCTCGCGCTCGGGCTCGCGATCGCGGGGCAGGTCCTCGCGCGCGCCGAGTACATGCCGCCCGTCCAGACGTCGGGGACCGGCGGCGTCGTGCTGGTCTCCTGGATCGCGCGCTCGGCGCAGCAGGCGGGCGTCGAGGTCGGCGACCGCGTGGTCGCGGTGGACGGCGTCCCGATCCGGGAGTGGTTCCGCGACCGCGGCTGGGAGCGGCTCGAGCCGGGCGTGCCGGTGGTCTACGCGGTCGAGTCGCCGGACGGCGTGCGCCGCGAGGTCGCGCTCCTGCCCGTGCCCCGCGCCGAGACGCGACAGGCGCTCGTGCTGCCCGTCTTCCTCGCGTCCCTCGCCGTCGGCGTCGCGTACCTCGCGCTCGGCGTCCTCGTCTGGCAGCTGCGGCCCGACCAGGAGGAGTCGTTCGCGTTCGTCCTCTTCTGCTCGGCGCTCGCAATGGAGTTCTTCAGCGCCGTCCACACGTACGACGCCTGGTTCGGCTACGAACGCATGCTCGCCACGCTGCCGTTCGTCGGGGCGACGACGTTCCACCTGTTCGCGACCTTCCCGGTTCGCCCGCCCTGGATCTCGCGCCTTCCGTGGCTGAAGCACGCGGCGTACCTCGGCGCCGCCGTGACCGCGGTCCTTCCGCTCGCGGGCCGCGGGGCGCCCGGCGCGGAGCACTTCGGCAGCGCGGCGTACGCGTACGCGATCCTCGGCGCGTCCGCGGGCGTCGCGGTGCTCGCGCGCGAGTGGGCGCGCGCGCGCGGGACGCCGCAGGGCGAGCGCATGGACGTCGTCTTCTGGGGCGCCGTCCTGAGCTTCGTGCCCGTCCTCGCGCTGGTCTCGGCGACGCTCTTCTTCCGGCTGGTCCTACCCGCCTGGATGGCGCTGGTGTGGTTCGTGGTGCTGCCGGCGTCGGTCGCGTACGGCATCGCGCGCAACCAGCTGTTCGAGATCCGCGGCCTCGCGCGCTCCTCCGCCGCCTACGGCGCCGCGACGCTCTCCATCACCGGCCTCTACGCCTTCCTCATCAGCTTCGCGGACGCCGCCTTCAGCCGGGTGCGGATCAACGCCAGCTCGCCCTGGTTCTCCGTCACGTTCCTCTTCTTCGCGATCCTCGCCGTGAATCCGCTCCGCAACCGGCTCCAGGGGCTCGTCGACCGCGTCTTCGACCGCAGCCGCGCGGGCTACCGCGAGGCCGTGCGCGAGATCTCCGAGGCGATGGTCTCGATGCTCTCGCTCGACGAGGTCGTCGACCGCCTCGTGACGGCGGTGACCGAAAGCATGGGCGCCGAGCGGGCCATGGTGCTGCTCGAGGAGGCCGGCGCGCTGCGCCCCTCGGCGTGGCGCGGGCCGTTCGAGCCGCGCGCGCTCGAGCTCGCGCTCGCGGTCGACCACCCCGTCGGCAAGCAGCTCTGGATGCGGCGCCAGGAGCTCTCGAAGGCGGACTGCGAGGCGGGCGCGGAGCCGGGCACGGCGGAGCGCTGCCGCGAGGTGTTCGAGGCGCTCGACGTGGACCTCCTCGTCCCGATTCTCTTCGGAGTCGACCTGCTCGGCGTGATCGCGGTGGGGCGCAAGCTCTCGAGCGAGCCGCTCGGCGCCGACGACCGCCAGCTGCTGCGCACGCTCGCGAACCAGAGCGCCATCGCGATCGAGAACGCGAAGGCGTTCGACGAGATCGCGAAGCTGAACGAGACGCTCGAGGCGCGCGTCGAGGAGCGCACGCGCGAGCTGCGCGAGATCCAGAGCCACTTGATGCAGAGCGAGAAGATGCGCTCGCTGGGCCAGCTCGTGGCGGGCGTCGCGCACGAGCTGAACAACCCGATCGGGTTCGTGCACGCGAACCTCCAGCTGCTCGACGGCTACGTGGCGCGCCTCATCGCGGCGCAGGAGAGCGGCGAGCGCGCAGAGCGGGTGCGGGAGGCCATCCAGAAGCTGCTCCTGCGCAGCCGCGAGGGCACGCAGCGGGTGAAGGCGATCGTGCAGGATTTGCGCACGTTCTCCCGCATGGACCAGGCCGAGCTCGGCGACGCGGACCTGAACGAGGAGATCGAGCGGACGCTCACGCTGATGGAGCCGCGCTTCAAGAGCGGGATTCGCGTCGAGCGCGACTTCGCGGAGCTGCCGCGCGTGCGCTGCCTTCCCGGCCAGCTCAACCAGGTGTTCATGAACCTGCTCATGAACGCCTGCGACGCGCTCGACGGCCGCGGCGGCTGCATCCGCATCCGGACGCGCCCGAAGGCCGGCGGCGTCGAGCTCGAGTTCGAGGACGACGGTCCCGGCATCCCGCCCGAGCACCGCGAGCGCATCTTCGAGCCGTTCTTCACGACGAAGCCGGTGGGGAAGGGGACGGGGCTCGGGCTCTCCATCTCGCACGGGATCGTGGAGCGGCACGGCGGGCGCATGACGCTCGCCTGCCCGGGGGACGGTGGCACCTGCTTCCGCATCGAGCTTCCGCGCGTCGCGCGGATCTCGGAGGAGGAGGTCGCCGCGGCGACGGCGGAGTCGGCGGCGCGCGAGCGCGGCGTCGTGGCGTGACCGGCCGCCGCGCCGCGCGTGCCGCGCGGCGGCGTCGCGCGCGGGCGGCGCCGCGCGTGCGGGGCGCCGCGCTACCATGCCCGCTTCGCGAGAAGGAGCCCCCATGCGACTCGGACTCACCGCCGGCTACTCGGGCGCCACGCTCACGGTCAACCTGCCCCTCGTGCAGGAGGCGGAGAGGCTCGGCTTCGACTCGGTCTGGACGGCCGAGGCGTACGGCTCGGACGCGATCACGCCGCTCTGCTGGATCGGCGCCCACACGAGCCGCATCCGGCTGGGCACCGCGATCATGCAGATGCCCGCCCGCACGCCAGCGATGACGGCGATGACCGCGATGAGCCTCGACGCCCTCTCGGGCGGCCGCTTCATCCTCGGGCTCGGGCCCTCCGGCCCGCAGGTGATCGAGGGCTGGCACGGCGTCGCGTACGGGAAGCCCCTCACGCGGACGCGCGAGTACGTCGCGATCGTGCGCCAGATCCTCGCGCGCGAGAAGCCGGTCGAGTTCCAGGGCGAGCACTACCAGATCCCCTACGCGGGGCCGGGCGCGAGCGGCCTCGGAAAGCCGCTCAAGAGCATCCTCCACGGGCGCAAGGACCTCCCGATCTGGACGGCCTCGATCGGCCCGAAGGGCATCGAGACGAGCGCCGAGGTCGCCGACGGGCTGATCCCGGTCTGGATGAACCCGGAGCGCATGGACCTCCTGCGCCCGCACCTCGAGGCGGGCTTCCGCAAGGCCGGCCCGGGGAAGCGGCGCGAGGACTTCGCGATCGCGCCCTTCGTGACGTGCATCCTCGGCGACGACCTCGAGCGCTGCCGCATGCCGGTGAAGGGCATGCTCGCGCTCTACATCGGCGGGATGGGCGCGCGCGGGAGGAACTTCTACAACGACTACGCGAAGCGGCTGGGCTACGAGGCCGAGGCGGTGAAGATCCAGGACCTCTACCTCGACGGCAAGAAGGCCGAGGCGATGGCGGCCGTGCCCGACCGCCTCGTGGACGAGATCGCGCTCGTCGGCCCGAAGGCGCGCGTCGTCGACCGGCTCGCCGCGTGGAAGGCGTCCGGCGTGACCGACATGCTGGTCGGCGCGGGGCAGCCCGAGGCGCTGCGCGCGCTGGCGGAGGCGCTGCTCTAGCCCGCATGGATCCCGCGCGCCGGCGCGAGCGGATCGTTGCGCTCGACAAGCGCCGGGTCTGGCATCCCTACACGGCGATGGACCGCTACCGCGCCGAGGTCGACCCGCTCGTCGTGGAGCGCGCCGAAGGCCCGTGGCTCTGGGACGTCGACGGCCGCCGCTATCTGGACGCGAACTCGTCGTGGTGGGTCGCGGCGCTCGGCCACAACCACCCCCGCCTCGTGGCGGCGCTGCGGCGCCAGGCGGAGCGCAACTGCCACAGCGCGCTCGCCGGGATGACGCACGAGCCCGCCGCCGAGCTGGCCGAGGCGCTCTGCCGGATCGCGCCGCCCGGGCTGGAGCACGTCTTCTACAGCGACGACGGCTCGACCGCCGTCGAGGTCGCGCTCAAGATGGCGCTCCAGTTCTGGAGCCAGAGCGGGCGCCCGGAACGCACCCGCTTCGTCGCGCTCGAAGGCGCCTTCCACGGCGAGACGCTCGGGGTGACCGCCCTCGGCGGCGTCGAGGCGTTCCGCGCGCCCTTCGCGGGCGTCGTCGCGGAGCCGCTCCGCATCCCCTCGCCGGCGGACGGAGCGGACGCGGCCGCGGCGGCGCTCGAGCGCACGCTCGACGCGCACGGCGCGGAGGTCGCCGCGCTCGTGGTCGAGCCCGTCGTCCAGGGCGCGGCGGGAATGCGCAGCTCGGACCCCTCGTTCCTGCGAGCGGCGCGCGAGCTCTGCGACCGCCACGACGTCCTGCTCGTCGCCGACGAGGTCTTCACCGGCTACGGCCGCACCGGCCCGATGTGGGCGTGCCAGCACGCGGGCGTCTCGCCCGACCTCCTCTGCACGGCGAAGGGCTTCACGGGCGGGATGCTCCCCATGGCCGCGACGCTGGCCAGCGAGCGCGTGGAGCGCGCCTTCCGGGGCGGCGACGAGCGGGCCTTCTACTACGGCCACTCGTTCTGCGGGAACCCGCTCGGTGCGGCGGTCGCGCTCGAGGTGCTGCGCGTGTACGAGGAGGAGGCGGTGCTCGAGCACGCGCGCGGGAAGGCGAAGCGCATCGCCGACGCCTTCGCCGCGCTCGCGCGGCTGCCCGGCGTCGCGACGACGCGCGCCGTCGGCATGATCGGCGCGCTGGAGCTGCGCGGCGACGCCGGCTACCTGGCGCGCGGCGGCTGGACGGTGTACGAGGAGGCGCTGCGCCGCGGCGTCTACCTGCGGCCGCTGGGCCACGTCGTCTACGTGGCGCCGCCTCTCAACGTGCCGGACGACGCCCTCGACGAGCTCCTCGCCGCCGTGCGCGCGAGCGTCGAGGCTGCGCTCGCCCGGGAGGGCGCGCGTTGAGGATGGGGCGCGAGGCCGTCGCCGGACGGCGTGCCGTCGAGGCGCCCGCCGCTCGCGCGCGCGCGCGGCGGCGCCTCCCCCGCATCGCCGCCGCGGCGCTCTGGATCGGCGCCGCCGCGCCCGCGCCCGCGCTCGCGCAGGCGCAGGGGGAGACTCCGCGCCCGGCCCCCGCCGCGGCCGCGGAGAGCGCGGGCGGCGCCGCCGCGCCCGCGCCGCACGGCTTCTCGCTCCAGAACGCGCGCGTCCCGGCCGAGCACGTCGTCGCGGGCGGCCCGAAGAAGGGCGCCATCGAGGCCGTCGACGCGCCGACGTTCGTCGCCGTCGAGGAGGCCGCCTGGGTGGCGCCCGACACGCCGGTCCTCGGCGTCGCGCACGGAGGCGACGCGCGCGCCTACCCGGTGCACGTGATCGAGCGACATCAGATCGTGAACGACGTCGTGGGCGGGACCCCGATCGCCGTGACGTACGATCCGCTCGCCGGCGCCCCGGCCGCGTGGGAGCGCCGCGTGGACGGGCGCGTCCTCGAGCTCGGCGTCGCGGGCCTTCTCTACAACGGGAACTTCCTCTTCTTCGACCGCGCCACCGAGAGCCTGTGGTCGCAGCTTCGCGGCGAGGCGGTCGCGGGCGCGCTCGCGGGCCGCCGGCTCGCGCGCGTCCGGATCCGGCAGGAGACGATGGCGTCCTGGCTCGCGCGCCACCCGGGCTCGCGCGTCCTCGCGCCGCCCTCGGACCGCGTCGACTACCGCCAGAGCCCCTACCGGCTGTATTGGGTGGAGGATCGCATCCCCTGGCGCGTCGACGCGCGCGACGAGCGCTTCCACGCGAAGGAGGTGGTCCTCGGCGTCCGGCGCGGCGGGCGCGCGCGGGCCTATCTCGGCTCGCTCGTGACCGCCGCGGGCGGCGTCGTGGACGACGAGCTCGACGGCCGCCGCATCCGCCTCGAGTACTCGAGCCGCCACGCCGTATTCCGCTACGAGATCCCGGACGACGTCGAGGTGCAGGAGGCGTACTGGTTCGCCTGGAAGGCGTTCCATCCGGACACCGAGATCTGGAACGACCCGGGCGGCGAGGCGCCGCCGCCGGAGCGGCCGCGCTGAGGAGCGAGCGCAAGGCGTTGCGGGCCGGGCGCGCTCGCGGCGAGAGGGCCGCGGCGCCGCGCGCGGCTCCGAGCGGGCGGGGCGCGCGGCCCGTCCGGCGCGACGCGACGCGGATCGCGCTCTGGCTCGTCGCCGGCACGATGGCGTACAACGTCCTCGAAGCGGTCCTTGCGGTGGGATCGGGGGTTCGCGCGGGGAGCGTGGCGCTCGTCGGCTTCGGGCTCGACAGCGTGATCGAGTGCGCGGCGGCCGGCGTCCTCCTCTGGCGCCTTCGCCTCGAGTGGCGCGGCGTGGAGCCCGCGGCGCTCGCCTCGGCGGAGCGCCGCGTGCACCGCTTCGTCGGGCTCACGTTCTTCGCCCTCGCGGCCTACGTCGCGGCGCAGGCGGCGTGGGGGCTCCTCGCGGGCGACGTGCCCGCCGAGAGCGCGCTCGGCATCGCGCTCGCGATGGCCTCGCTGCTGGTCATGCCGCTCCTCGCGTGGGGGAAGCTCCGCGCCGCGCGCGAGATCGGGAGCCCGGCGCTCCGCGCGGAGGCGCGGGAGACGCTGGCGTGCTCGTATCTCTCGTTCGCGCTCCTGGTCGGCCTCGGCGCGAACGCCCTCTGGGCGTGGTGGTGGGCCGACCCGGTCGCCGCGCTCGCCATGGTGCCGTGGCTGATCCGCGAGGGACGGGAGGGCGTCCGCGGCGAGAGCTGTCGCGGTGAGTGCGCACCCGTGTAGCCCGGCCGCGCGCCGCGGTCAGTCCGCGAGGAGCTCGTCCGCCGCGAACGACTCCGGGCCCAGCCCCTCCCGCACGGCGCGCTGGAGCGCGGCGAGGACCCGCGCGTGCGTCGGCGCGCCGAGGCCCGCGCGCGCCGCGAGGTCGAGGATGCGGCGGTGGTAGGCGTCCGCCTCGGGCGCGCTTCCCTCGCGCAGGGCGGTCCACACGTGGTTGTAGAGCGGGAAGGGACGCGCGGCGTCGCCGCGGGCGAGCGCGCCGCGGACGTGGGCGATCTCGGCGTCGAGGTCGCGGTCGCGCCCGTCGCACGAGGCGGGGCGGATCCCCGCCGCGGCGAGCGCCGCGCGCGCCTCCTCGAGGAGGCGCGCCTTCAGCTCGACGAAGGCCGCGCCCGCGTGGTCCTCGCGGCGCACGAGGGCGTTCGGCGCGCTGGTCAGGTTCACGCACAGCTTCAGCCACTGGTCGTCGCGAATGGAGCGCGAGAACGCGGCGTCGAGCCCGGCGTCCGCGAGGTCGCGCGCCACGACGCGCGCCGCGTCCGCGGCGTCGCAGCCGGGCTCGGCGCCGACCACGACCCGCGCGCGGCCGTGGTAGCGCACGCGCGCGTCGCCGACGCGGGTCGCGGTCTGCCGCCACAGGCCGGCGACCACGCGCCGCAGGCTCCGCGCGAGGAGCGCCCCGCCGTGGAGGTCGTTCTGCAGCGCGACGACGACGACGTCCGTGCCGCACGCGTGCGCGAGCGCCCGCCCGGCCGCCTCCACGTCCGGCTCGCGCGTGCACACGAAGACCGGCCCGGGCCCGATCCGGCGGGCGGCGTCCTGCAGCGAGGCGGCCGCTTCGACCGCCACGCGGCGCTCGCCTCCCGCGATCGGGTCCTCGGCCGTGAGACCCGCGCGCAGCGCCGCGGCCTGCTCCGCGCGCCGCGCGACGACGAGCACCTCGCGGCCCGCCGAGGCGAGCTGGGCGGCCAGCGCGAGCCCCACGGAGCCCGCGCCTAGGACGGTGCGCATCAGCGCGCCGGCGATCCCGGCGTCGGCCCGCGCGCCTCGCACGCCTCGCGCAGCGCGGTCAGTCGGGCCGCGGCGACCTCCGTCGCGACGCGGCGCACGCCGAAGCGGTCCAGCGTGCCGCCCACCACGGGCACCTCGTTGGCGGCCTGGACCTGGAGGCCGACGCGCGTGCGCGAGGGGCCGTCGTCGAGCGGGGCGATCGTGTACGTGGCGTCGCAGCGGAAGAGCCCGAGCTCGAGGCGGACGTGCAGGCGCTCCCACTCCACCACCTCGACCGACGTCTCGCGCACCTCGATCGGGATCCCGTGCAGGCGCGCGCGCCAGCACAGCGTCGCGCCTTCGTCGGGCCAGCGCTCCGCGCCCTCGCCGGGACGGAGGCCCGGGTGCCAGGCCGCGAGCTGCGAGGGGTCGGCGAGCGCGAGCCAGACGCGCGTGCACGGCGCCGCGACGTGGGCCGAGAACCCGACGGTGATCAACCGTCTCCCCCCTCCGGTACGCAGCATGGCGCAGCGCGTGCGGCGAAGGCAAGGGGCCGCTGCGCCCGAAGCCGCGCCCCGCGGCCCGGCGGGCCTCGCTCACGAAGGGGACGGGCGGCTGCGCGCGCGCGATCCGGCCAGGCAGGAGGCGAGCGTCTCGAGCGCGCGCTCGATGCCCGCGCGGTCGACGTCGAGATGGGTGACGGCGCGCAGCCGCGTCCCGCTCGGCGGGTTGATGCGCACGCCCCGCGCCCACGCCGCGCGCTGGAGCGCGGCCGCGTCGTCGGCGTGGAACATCACGATGTTGGTCTCGGGCGGCGCCTCGACGCGGAGCCCGAGCGCGGCGAGGCCCTCGCAGAGGCGCGCGGCGTTCGCGTGGTCCTCGCGAAGCCGGTCCACGTGGTGCTCGAGCGCGTAGAGCCCCGCCGCGGCCAGGACGCCCGCCTGGCGCATCCCTCCGCCGAGCATCTTGCGCACGCGCAGGAGCCGCGGCCGCAGCGCGCCCGACGTCGCGACGAGCGAACCGACCGGCGCGCCGAGCCCCTTCGAGAGGCATACCGAGACCGTGTCGAAGGGCGCCGCCCAGCGCGCGGGCTCGACGCCCGTCGCGACGGCCGCGTTCCAGAGGCGCGCGCCGTCGAGGTGGAGGCGCAGCCCGCGCTCGCGCGCGAGGTCCGCGAGCGGCGCCAGCCGCTCGAACGGGAAGATGCGTCCCCCCGCGTCGTTGTGTGTGTTCTCCACCGCGACGGCGGCCAGCGGCGCGAAGTGCGGGTCGGGCGGCGCGAGCGCGGCGCGCACCTCCTCGGCGTCGAAGCGCCCACCCCTGCCGAGCTCGCGGATCTGGACGCCGGCGAGGGCGGCCGCCGCACCGGACTCGTACTTGAGGAGATGGCACCCCGCCGGCGCCGCGACGACGTCCCCCGGCCGGGTCAGCGCGTGCAGCGACGCCTGGTTCGCCATCGTGCCCGACGGGAAGAAGAGCGCCGTCTCCTTGCCGAGCGTCTCGGCGACGCGCGCCTCGAGACGGGCGACCGTCGGATCCTCGCCGTAGACGTCGTCGCCGAGCTCGGCCCGCGCCATCGCCTCGCGCATCGCCGGCGTCGGGAGCGTCACGGTGTCGCTGCGGAGGTCGACGACCTTCACGGCGCGAGCGTCGCCCGCGGCGCCTCCGCCTCGTGACACGCGAGCAGGAACGGCTCGATCGCCTCGAGGCAGGCGGCCGGCTGCTCGAGCTGCGCGTGGTGTCCGGCGCCGGGAATCTCGACGAGGCGCGCGCCCGGAATCTCGCGCGCGAGCTCGGCCGCGCCGGCCGCGGTGAGGAGGGGGCTCTCCGCGCCGCGCAGCAGGAGGACGGGCGCGCGCACCGCGCGCGGATCGGGGCGATCGCGGTCCGGCACCCCGAACCAGCGCGGGTCGAAGCGGAAGCCGAAGCGGCCGTCGGGCTGCGGCGCCACGGAGTGCTCCGCGATCGACCGGCGCAGCGCCTCGTCGACGTGCGCGGGGCCCGGCAGGAACTGGAACCTCTCCAGGGCCTCTTCGCGGCTCGCGTAGCTCGGCCGCAGCGAGAGCGCGAGGCGCGTCGCGCGCTTCCTCGACGCCGACGCGCCGCGCGTCGGATCGACGAGGACGAGCGCGCGCGTTCCGGGGCACGAGGCGGCGTGCCCGAGCGCGACGTGCGCGCCGAGCGAGTGCCCGACGAGCGCGGCGTCCGGCGCGCCGAGGTGCTCGAGCAGCGCCTCGAGGTCGTCGCGGAACGCGCCCGGGAGGAGCTCCTCGGGGAAGTCCGAGCGGCCGTGCCCTCGGAAGTCGAGCGCCACGACGTGGAAGCTGCGCGCGAGCCGCGGCGCGAGGTGGTCCCACCAGCGGGCGTTCGCCCCGGCGCCGTGGAGCAGAACGAGCGGGGGCGCGGACGCGTCGCCGAAGTGGAACACCGCGAGATGGACGCCGCGCAGGCGGGGTCGCGTGAAACGCTCGGCGCGGAACGCCACGGCGCGCGAAGGCTACGGGAGGCGCGCGCGCGCCGCCACGCGGGAGCCAGCGACGTCCCGGGCGGGGCGGCGCCGGCGACGGCGCGCGTCCGCTCCGGCGCGTGCGCCTCGGCTCCGCGAGCCTCGCCCGCGCGCGGTGCCCGCCGTCGGCGGAACGCCCGTTTTCCCGGCGGAACGCCTCGAAACCGGCATTTTTCCTTTGACTCGCGCGTGGGCTGGTCTAAATTCGCCTCGCCTCGAGGCACGGCGCTTCGCGGCGCGGCGCGCGGCACGGCCGCGCGCAGGACAACCCAGGAGAACGGTACGGACGCGGACCGGCGTCTCCACGCGGGACGTCCGGTGCGCTCGCGGAGCCCGGCGGCCGACGCGATCGGAGCGATCGGGGCGGGCCACCGAGGGGGGACACGACGCAATGGCAGCTCGCAAGAAGAAGGGCGCGGCGAAGGCATCGGGCGGCGGGGAGCTCATCATCAGCAAGTCGCGCACGAAGGCCGCGGTGAAGAAGGTCAACGTGAGCGGCGACTTCTACGGCGCGCTCGACAAGGCGGTGCGCGACATGCTGCGGGCCGCGGAGGAGCGCGCGCTCGGCAACAAGCGCCGCACGATCCGCCCCGTCGACCTCTAGTCGCGGCGTTCTTCGCCGGAGAGGCCCGCGAGGTCGCCCCTCGCGGGCCTCTCGTCGTCTGGCGCCGGCGCGCGCTCGCCGCGCGCGCGCTCGAGCGAGAATCCGACGCGGAAGAGGCGCTGCACGCCCGCGCGCCGCAGCGCGTCCGCGAGCGAGACGCCGTGCGCGGCCGCGAGGTGCTCGAGCCCGCTGCTCGCGAGCGAGGCCGCCTTGTCGAGCGCGCGCGGGATCGTCTCGGCGTCGCCGAGCGGGAGCTGGTCCGCGACCGCGACGCGGTTCGCGAGCGCGAGGAACGCGTAGAGGTGGGGCCGCCGCTCCTCCTCGCCGAGCGCCGCCAGCGCGCGGAAGATCGCCTGCGCCGCGCTCGCCGCGAGCGGAAGGCGCGGCATCCAGATCGGCAGACGCCAGTCGACCTCCGCGGCCGGCGCCGGCGCCTCGGGCAGCGCGTCGAGCGCGCGCGCGGAGAGGACGCCGTAGATCGACATCGCCTCCTCCCACGTCGGGAAGCCGAGGTCCTCGAGGCGTCCGCTGCGCCAGCGCAGCGCCCACTCCTCCATCTCGCTCGGCAGCTCCCACGCCGCGCCCTGCACGAGCCGGAAGTACGTCCAGTAGTCCTCGCGGAAGAGGGCGTCGAGGAGAGCTTGCACGTCCGCGAGGTCGTCGCCCTCGCGGCGCGCGCGGTACCAGAACTGGCCCTCGAGGCTGCGCGCGCCCGGCGGCGGCTCGAAGGCGTCGCCCTCCTTCAGCGTCACCTCGATGCGATCGCGCAGCCAGAGCACGAGGAGCTCCGGGTCGAGCGCGTGGGCGCCGCGCAGGAGCGCCTCCTCGCCGGCCTCGGCGAGCGCGCCGAGCCAGGCGCCGACGCGCGCCGGATCCGGCGCGAGCTCCGAGCCCGACCACGCGTCGAGGTCGACGCACGCGACGAGCTGGTCGGGCGTCGCGTGCGCGAGGAGCCAGGCGGCGTCCGCGAGCCCGATCGCCTTCGCGGTGTAGGCCAGCTCCGCCTCGGGCAGCGCCGGGACGACGGCCTCGGGCTGCGGCACGAGATCGAGCAGCTCGCCGCGCGCGGCGACGGGCGCCTCGCACACGAGGGCCACCTGCGCGTCGAGGTCCAGCCCGGCGAGCGCGCGCCGCGCGGCGTTGCGGTCGCGGCGGGCGAGCGCGAGGATTGCGCGCGCGTCGCCCGGGCGGAGCGGGGCGTCGGGCATCGCGGCGAACGTAGCGCGCGCCGCGCGCGGAGGAGCGCTTGCATCGCATCTGGGCGTTCCTCACCGGCCTTCCCGTCGGGCTCCTCGGCGCCCTCGCGTTCGGCTCCCAGACCGGCGTCGGGCTCGAGCTCGGCGCGCTGGCGGGCGGCCTCGCGCTCGCGCTGGCCGTCACGCTGGCGGGCCGCTTCGCGAGCCACGACGACGAGCGCGGCGCGCACCTCGCGAGCGCGGCGAGCGCGGGGCTCGCGGCGCTCCCGGCGGCGGGCGCCGCGTGGCTCGGGCTCGCGCCCGGCGCGGGCGTCGCGTTCGGGGTCGTCGCCGCGGCGCTCGCGCTCCTTCTCGTGCGCGCGATGCGCGTCTCGGGCCCGGCGGGCGGCGCGCGGAGCCAGGCGGTGGCCGCGCTCGCGGCCGTCGGAGTCGGCGCGGCCGTCGCGCTCGGCGTGGCGGGCGCCGTCGCGGCGTGGCGCGGGCGCGCGGCGCCCGCGGGCGACCGCGAGGGCTTCGCGCAGTACGTGTACGACGTCGACGCGGGCGTTCCGCTCGCGCCCGCGCCCGGCTGCGCGCCGGAGGTCGCATCGACCGAGGGGCTCGGCGCGGGCGCGAACCCGGCGTTCGGCGCGGACGGCGTCCTCTGGTACGACGCGGCGGCGGAGGACGGCCGGCGCCAGGTGCACCGACTGGATCCCCGCACCGGCGAGCGGCGCTGCTGGAGCTGCGACGAGCCCGGGAACAACCGGCGGCCGCGGCCCACGCCCGACGCCCGCGCCATCGTGTTCGAGACCGACCGCCACGCGACGGCGCGCGCGCCGATCGACTGGGAGCTCCACTTCGCGAACGTGCGCGGGAGGGCGCTTCCCTCGCGCCGCCTCACGGTCGACCCGGGTCCCGACGCCTTCGGCGCGCTCGATCCCGGGGGCCAGCTCCTCGTCTGGTCCTCGGGCGCCGGCGGCACGTACGCGGTCGCGACGGCGAACCTCGCGCGCGGCCACGGCGGCCTCGTGCTGAGCCGGCGCCGCGTGATCGTCCCGGGCGGCGCGTCGTGGGTGGCGCCGCTCGCGTGGGCGCCCGACGCACGCACGCTGGTCGTCGTGCGCGGACATCCGCTCGCGCTCCAGTCCGCGCGCGCGATCGACCTCGCGAGCGGGCGCGAGCGCGAGCTGTCCGAGCCCGGCGCGCGCGTCGCGGCGGCGAGCTTCTCGGCGGACGGGAGCACCGTCGCGCTCGCGACGACGCGCCCCGCCGCCGCGGCGAGCGCGCTCCCGGGCGCGCTCGGCTTCGCGGTCGCGCGGATCGCGACGCTCGCGGGGCTCGGCCCCCGCCAGCGCGGAACCGGCCTTCGCGTGGGAACGCCGTGGGCGGACGCGATCCCCGAGGTGCCGCTCGGCCGGGTGGGTGCGTGGGGCGCGCCGGCCGGCGTCGCGCTCGCGCCGGACGGGCGCGCGCTCGTCCTCGCGCAGCGGCGCCCGGGCGGCGGCGAGCGGCTCGTCCGCGTCGCGCTCCGCTGCGACGAGGCGACGGCGACGTCGCCGCCCGAAGGCGGCGCGCGCTGAGCCCAGGGCCACCGCCCGCCGAAGCCGGCGGGCTATCCTGCCGGCATGGCGAGCGTCGAGGAGGTGCGGTCGGCGCTGGCCCGACACCGACCGGTGATGCTCGACGGGCCGGCGCGCGCCGCCGTCGCGATGGTGCTGCGGCCCGGCGCGGCCCGCCGCTCGGACGTCCTGCTCATCGAGCGCGCCCACAAGGCGGGCGACCCCTGGTCGGGGCACATGGCGTTCCCGGGCGGCCGCCAGGACCCCGAGGACGAGAGCCCGCGCGTCACCGCCGAGCGCGAGACGCTGGAGGAGGTCGGCGTCGACCTCGCGGGCGCGGAGCTCCTCGGCCGACTCGACGATCTCGCGGGGCGTCACGCGGGGCGTCCCGATGGACTCGTGATCTCGGCGTTCGTGTACCACGTGCCCGAGCCGCCGCCGCTCGCCCCGAACGAGGAGGTGGAGCGCGCGTTCTGGCTGCCGGTGGCGTCCCTGCTGGAGCCGGCGCGCCACGTCGACTACCGGTTCCGTCACGAGCTCGGGACGCTCGCCATGCCCGGCATCCGCGTCGGCGACGCCGAGCACCACGTCGTCTGGGGCCTGACCTACCGCTTCTTGGAGCACTTCTTCACGCTGCTGGGCCGTCGCCTCCCGGCAGGTCGACTCTCCGAGCGGGAGGGTCTCACCCGTCCTTGAGGCTCGGCGCTCACGCCGGCATGAGCGCGACGTCGACGACGAGCCGGTCCGCCTCCGCGGCGAGCGCCTCGCGCAGCGCGCGCGGGTCGGCGTCGCTCGGCACCTCGACGCGCAGAGACATCTCGTAGTGGGGCGAGCCACCCGGACCGGGACGGCTCCGCGAGGTGAGCTCGACGATGTTGACGCCGCGCTCCGCGAGGACGCGGCAAATGCCCGCGACGATGCCCGCGCGGTCCTCGCCGGCCGCCTCCACGCGGTAGAGACGCGTTCCGGGCGCGGGGACCGCGCTGCGCGGCCCGCCTTCCATGTGGCGCAAGAGGATCGTGAGGCCGTGGTCGCGCTCGAGGCGCTTCGCGCCGACGGCGAGCCGGTCTCCCGTCGACGGGTCGGTCGACGAGCACAAGAGGATCACCGCGAAGTCCGTCCCGAGGATCGTCATGCGCGAGTCCTCGAGGTTCGCGTCGCACTCGAGGACGAGCGAGGCGAGCTCCGCGACGAGGCCGGGCCGGTCGCGCCCGATGGCCGAGAGGATGAACCAGCGCCGCATGGGCCCTCCGCAGGCGTCTAGGGGCGCAGCGGACCTCCGGCCGCGGGCTCGTGGCCGTCGCAGCTGCGCACGGGAAGCGCAGGGTAGCGCCGAAACCGCGCGTCGCGGTCCGCGAGGGCGCAGCGCAGGAAGACGCTCCCGCGCCGGCTGCGCTGCACCCGGGCGTGTCGGCAGACGCCGCACAGCCCCGGGTCCACGGCGGCCCCGCTCGGCTCGCGCACGCGCGCAGTCTACAATCCGCGGCCGTGAGCCGCCTGCGCCGCAGCCTGAGCCGCCTGGAGCGCGTCCTCGCGCTCGCCGAGCGCGTGCTCGAGGAGCTCGCGGGCGAGGGCCCGGACCCGCGCGTGTTCGAGCGCCACCGCGCCTTCCGCTGGGACGCGCGCCGCGGCCGCGGCCGGCTCGTCCCGATCCCGGACCCGCGCCCCTTCGACCTCGACGACCTCGTCGGCGTCGAGCGCGCCGTCGCGCGCCTCGTGCGTAACACCGAGCAGTTCCTGGAGGGCCTTCCGTCGCACCACGTGCTCCTCCACGGCGAGCGCGGCACGGGGAAGTCGTCCGCCGTGCGCGGGCTCCTCACCCGCTTCGGCGATCGCGGCCTCCGCCTCGTGGAGGTCCACCGCGACGACCTCCTGCGCCTCCCCGAGGTGCTCGACGCCCTGCGCGGCCTGCCGCAGCGGGTCCTCCTCTTCGCCGACGACCTCTCGTTCGGGGAAGGCGAGGGCGGCTACCGCGAGCTCAAGGCCGCGCTCGAAGGCAGCCTGGCGGCGCCGCCCGAGAACGTGCGCATCGTGGCGACGAGCAACCGGCGCCACCTCCTCCCCGAGCGCCGCTCCGACAACCTCGCCGCGCGCCTCGACGAGGACGGCGAGCTCCACCTCGGCGAGGCGCTCGAGGAGAAGCTGGCGCTCGCGGACCGCTTCGGGCTCGTGATCGGCTTCTACGGCTTCGACCAGCGCACGTATCTCGAGATCGTCGAGCGCTACGCGCGCCAGGCGGGCCTCGCGCTCGCGGGCGACGCCCTGCGCGAGCAGGCGCTGCGCTTCGCGCTCGAGCGCTCCTCCCGCTCCGGCCGGACCGCGCGGCAGTTCGTCGACGACCTGCGCGGCCGCCTCGCCCTCGCGGCCCGCCGCGGCGAGGCCCAGCGGGCGCGGGAATGACGCGAGGCGGACCGCCCCGTACACTCTCGTCCCACCCCCTCCCGGCCCGACGAAGGACCCCGATGCGGCCTCTCGCCCGCGCACGCCGCACGTTCGCGCTCGGCCTCGCCTTCGCCGCGCTCGCCGCGCTCGGCGCGAGCGCCGAGGACGCCGCGCGCTCCGCGTCTCCGCCCGAAGGCCCGCGCGACGCGGCCCCCGGCGGCGCCGTCCCCGACCCGGCGTTCCGGGGCGAGGCCGCGGACGGGGACGGCGCCCCCGGCGACGCCGCGGACGAGGAGGACCTCCTGCTCCTCGAAGAGGAGTACGCCCCGGCGCTCGCGGACGACCCGCTCGAGGACGCGAACCGAGCCCTGTTCCGCGCCAACGAGGCCGTCTACGAGACCGTCTTCGATCCCCTCGCCGATCTCTACGCCTTCGCCGTGCCCGATTCGGTGCGCCGCTCCGTCGTGCGCTTCTTCGCCAACCTCGGTGAGCCCGCGGCGTTCCTGAACGGGGTGCTCCAGCTCAACCCGGGCTACGCCGGCCGGACCGGCGCGCGTTTCGTGGTGAACTCGACCGCGGGCGTCGCCGGCATCTTCGACGTCGCCTCGCGGCTCGGCCTCGAGGCGCGGCGCACGGACTTCGGCGAAACGCTCGGCGCGTACGGGCTCCCGGAGGGCTGGTACCTCGTTCTGCCGCTCCTCGGGCCCTCGACGCTGCGCGATCTCGTGGGCGACGTCGTCGACAGCTTCTTCCACCCTCAGCTCTACTTCCTCGGCTACACGTCGCAGGCCTTGCTCGTCACGGGCAGCGGCTTCTCGCAGTACGAGGCGCAGCGCGATCGCATGGACGCGCTGCGCGACAGCTCGCTCGACTTCTACGCCGCGCTCCGCAGCGCCTACCTCATGCAGCGCGCCGCCGGCGTGCGCGAGGCGCGCGCCGAGTCCCCGGTGCTGCGCCGGCTCGGTCCCGACGCCGAGGAGCCTCCGGCCGTGGCGTCCCCGGCCGACGCCGCGGCCGGCCCGCTCCCGACGCCGCGCGTCCTCGGCTCTCGGCCCGCCGCACGCTGAGTGCGCGAGGCCGCGGCGCCGGCGCCGCGGCACAGTGCACGCCGCCGTCGAGCCGGACCTCCGCGTCCGCGCGAGCGCGGCGCGCGAGACCTACGGCGCGCCGGCCTGCTCCGCCGTCCCCGCCTTCGCCGCCGCGATCTTGCGCTCCATGGCCGCGAGGAGGGCGTCGAAGCCCTCGCGCTTCAGGAGCGCCGCGTACTCCGAGCGCCGCAGCGCGAGCTCGCTCACCGTGCCCGAAAGGTAGACGTCGACGATCCGCCAGCCGCCGTTCGCCGCGCGCACGCGGTAGTCGAGCTCCACGGGCTCGTCGTCCCGGCGGTGGAGCTTCGTGCGCACGAGGCGGGTGCCGCCGCCGGCCGGCTGGACGGCTCCGATCTCGAAGCGCACGCGCGGCCCGTCGAAGCGGTCGGCGTACGTGGCGACGGTGAAGCGCGTGAACGTCTCGATCCAGCGCTCCCGCTGCTCGGGCGTGAGGCGCTTCCACTCCGCGCCGAGGATCAGCTGCGCCATGAATGCGACGTCGTAGCTCTGCGCGACCACCGGCTCGAGCGCGGCACGGCGCCCTTCGAACCCGAGCGCGTCGGCGCGCCCCATCACGTCGCCGAGCGCCGCGTAGAGCCGCTCCACCGGCGCGCGCGCGGCCGCGGTGTCGGCCTGCGCTCCCGCGCCGGGCGCCTCCTCCGACGCAGCGTCCGGGGCCGCCGCGCGCGCATCGGCGGCCTCCGTCGCCCGCGCCGCCTCGGGCGGCTGCGCCCCGGCACGCGCGCCGAGGAGCACGAAGCCGAGCACCGCGGCGGCGACGGCACGGGCGCGCGACATCGAGCGCAAGTGTACAGGCGCGCGCCCGGCCGCAGGCGGGCAAGTGGCCCGGCGTCGCGCCGCCCGCGGGAGGACACGGCCGGGCGGGCCGGAGCGGATGGGCCGGGTGCCGGCGCGAGCGCGTACCCAGGGCAGGGCGGGTGTCCTCACGCGTCTCCGAGCACGAACCCGCAGACGGCCTCGGCGAACCCCGCCGGGTTGTCCACCATCACCGAGTGGCTCGCGCGGGCCACCACCGCGAGCGTCCCCTTCGCGAGCACCTGCTCCGCCATCCGGTCCGCGACCTCCGCGGCGAGGACGTCCGACGCCGCGCCGCGCACGACGAGGGCGGGGCACTCGACGCGCGCGAGCGCCGCCCAGAGCTCCGCCGTCGTGCGCCGCTCGCGCTCGGCCGCCTCCGCGGGCGTCATCCGTCCCGCCATGGCGTGAAAGGCGGGATCGGTCTTGCGCTCGAAGCCGCCGCCGGGGAGCGCGCGCAGGCCGTGGCGCGCCATGCGCGCGATGGCCTCGGGCCGCGCGGCGGGGTACGCGAGCGAGAGCAGCCGCGCGTACTCGGCCTCCGAGGCGATCGGCGCGCCGCCGCCGTCGGCGGCCGCCCCCGCGCGCTCCATGTCGAGCCGGATCCGCAGCGTGCCGCGCGCGTCGAGCTCCGGGCCCGAGTCGACCAGCACGAGCCCGGCGAGACGCTTCGGGTGGCGGCCGGCGAAGAGGGTCGCGATGCGCCCCCCGAGCGAGTGGCCGACGAGGACGAGCCGCTCGATCCCGAGCGCGGCGAAGGCGGTCTCGAGGTCGCGCAGGTGGAACTCGTAGTCGTAGCGGCGCTCGGGGTCGCGATCCGAGTCGCCGTGGCCGCGGAGGTCGAGCGCGAGGGTCCGGTAGTAGGGCGCGACGGCGGGGGCGAAGTCGTCCCAGACGTGGGCGTCGTTCCCGAACCCGTGGAGGAGGACGAGCGGCATTCCGTCCTCGCTCCACGCGAGCCCGTGGAGGCGCAGCCCGTCCGCCCCCGGGACGGTGAAGGAGCGCGCGGCGACGTCCCCCTCCGGCATGCCGCGCATCGTACCCGATCGCTACCCTGCGCCGCCGTGGCGAAGGCGGCGAGGAGGACGCCCGACCTGCGGGCCCGGACCGCCGCGGCGGCGGCGGCGCTCGAGGCGGGCGCGGACCGTGCGCTGGCCGACCTCGTCGCGCTCGCGCGCATCCCGAGCGTCTCCGCGGCGGGCTTCGACCCGGCGCAGGTGGCCCGCTGCGCGGACGCCGTCGCGGCGCTGCTCGAGGACGTGGGGCTCTCGGGCGTCGAGGTGCTCCGTCTTCCCGGTGCCACCCAGCGGTGTACGGCGAGTGGCGGGCCGCGCGTCCCGGCGCCGCGACGGTGTTGATCTACGCCCACCACGACGTGCAGCCGCCCGGCCGGCTCGAGCGCTGGCGCACGCCGCCGTTCGAGCCCACCGTGCGCGAGGACGGCCGGCTCTACGGCCGCGGGGTCGTCGACGACAAGGCCGGCCTCGTCCTCCACCTCGCGGCGCTCCGCGCGTGGCGCGAGGCGGCGGGCGGGCCGCCCGTCCACGTGAAGGTCCTCGTCGAAGGCGAGGAGGAGATCGGCTCCGTCCACCTGGCCGACTTCCTGCGCGCGCACCACGAGCGCCTGCGCGCGGACGTCCTCGTCCTCTCCGACACGGCGAATCTCGACACGGGCCTGCCGTCCTTCACCACGAGCCTGCGCGGCCTCGTGGTCGTCGAGGTCGCGGTGCGAGCGCTCGACCACCCGCTCCACAGCGGCATGTGGGGCGGCCCGCTTCCCGACGCCGCCGGCGCGCTCTGCGCGCTCCTCGCGCGCCTCACCGACGCGAGCGGCGCCGTCGCCGTGCCGGGCCTCGCGGGCGACGCGCCGCCCCTCGACGAGGCGACGCGCGCCGCCCTCGCGGCGCTTCCCTTCGACGAGGCCGCGTTCCGCGCCGACGCGGGCCTTCCGCCCGGCGTCCCGCTCTCCGGCGAGCCGGGCCGCAGCGTCTACGAGCAGCTCTGGCTGCGCCCGACGCTCGCGGTGACGGCGCTCGAGGCGATGCCCCTCGCGGGCGCCGGCAACCAGCTCATCGCCGAGGCGCGTGCGCGCGTGGGCCTGCGCCTCGCGCCCGGCCAGGACCCGCACGCCGCCGCGCGTCGCCTCAGCGCCTTTCTGCGCGCCGACCCGCCGCGCGGCGTCCGGGTCGAGACCCGCGTGGAGAGCGCCGCACCCGGCTGGCGCACCGACCCCGTCGGGCCCGCCTTCGACGCGGTCCGCCGCGCGCTCCGCGCCGGCTACGGCCGCGACCCCGTCGCGATCGGCTGCGGCGGCTCGATCCCGTTCGTCGAGCCGTTCCTCGCGGCGCTCGGCGGCGCGCCCGCGCTCCTCCTCGGGCTCGAGGATCCGCCGTGCAACGCGCACGGGGAGAACGAGAGCCTCCACTTGGGGGACTTCGGGAAGGCGGCGCTCTCGTCGGTCCACCTGCTGGCGGAGCTGGCGGCGCTGTGAGCGCCCCACGCGAGCCGACCGCGGAGCGTGTGCGCGGCCGGGCGGCACGGGACGATCGCGGCCCCGATCCAGGGCCGCGTCCCCCGGTGGCGCCCCGACGCCCGCCGGCGGCACGTCACGGGTGCATGCCCCGCCGCGTGAGCCCCGCCGTCCGCTCCAGCCCGCACATCAGGTTCATGTTCTCGACGCCCGCGTGCGCACCGCCCTTTCCGATGCTGTCGAGCGCGCCGAAGGCCACGATGCGGCCGCGGCGCTCGTCGACGTCGAGGCCGAGGTAGCAGTAGTTCGTGCCGTTGACGGCGCTGACCCAGGGGTACGGCTCGTACTGCCAGGAGGTGCTCGCGTCCCTGGGCTGGTCGTAGACGAGCACGAACGGGTGGCGCGCGTAGAAGCCGCGGTAGAGCGCGAGGAGCTCCTCGCGCGTCACGCGGCGCGCCGGGAAGGCGTGGCACACGGCCAGGACGCCGCGCACGATCGGCACGTACGTGGGCGTGAAGTGGACGCGCACCTCGCCGCCCGCGAGCGCGCCGAGCTCCTGCTCCATCTCGAAGCTGTGGCGATGCCCGACGACGTTGTACGGAACGAGGTTGCCGCCGATCTCCGGGTGGTGCGCGGCGCGGTGCAGCTCGGCGCCCACGCCGGTCGTCCCGGAGAGACCGTCGACGACGAGCCGCTCCGGGTCGACGAGGCGCTCGCGCACGAGCGGCGCGAGCGCGAGGATGGCGGCCGACGCGAAGCAGCCCGGGTTCGCGACGAGCCGCGCCTTCGCGATGGCCTCGCCGCGCAGCTCCGAGATCCCGTAGGCCGCCTCCTCGGCGAGCTCCCAGTGCGGGTGGCTCTGCCCGTAGACGCGCTCCCAGGTCGCGCGGTCCTTGAGCCGGAACGCCGCGCCGAGGTCGATTACCTTGCAGCCCTGGGCTAGGAGGCGCGCGGCCGCCTCGATCGAGGGCGCGGTCGGGAGCGCGAGGAGGGCGACGTCGCACGGCGTCGCGTCGTCGGGGTGGATCGTCTCCAGGCCGAGCCCGTAGAGGTTCGGATGGACTCGGTCGATCCTCTCCCCGCTCCGGCTGGTGAGCCAGGCGATCTCGGCGGCGGGGTGGTCGAGCAGGACGCGCAGCGCCTCGCCGCCCATGTACCCCGACGCTCCGAGGATCCCGACCCGGACCAATGGCCGCATCTTCGCAGAACGGGCGGCCCGCCGCCGTCCCGGGCTCGCGGCGACGTCCACACGGGGCTCGCGGAGCGCGCCGCGCGAAGGGCGGACGAGCGCCTCCTCCCCGGGCGCGCGGGCTCCGCGGCCGGCCGCCGATTCGTGTTGACGCGTGGTGCGGCGCGGGTAGACACTTCGCGCCAGCGGAGACGTCGGCGTGACCGCGCGCCGGCACGGGAGGATGCCGTCGTGTCCGATGGCGAGCTCACGCCGCACGAGCTGCACGGCATGCAGCCGGTCTTGGCGGTTCGCGACGTCCACGAGACCCTGGCCTACTACCGCGACAAGCTCGGCTTCCACGTCGAGTTCGTCGCCGGCGACCCGCCGGTGCACGCGCGCGTGTGCGCGGATCCGACCTACGCGTCTCCCACCGTCCACATTCGATTCGAGCCCCTCGCGCCCGGGCACGCGCCCGATCGCGCCGTGTGGCTGTGGCTGCACGTCGGGACGGGGCTGGACCGGCTGTTTCGGACCTATCGCGAGCGCGGGGTGAAGGTGATTCGGGAGCCCGAGGATCGGCCCTGGGGCCTTCGACAGTTCACCATCGAGGATTGCAACGGCTACCGACTGGCCTTCTGCGCGGAGCCGTCGGGCGGGTAGTCCCGCCGCCCGCCGCGGCGCCGCCGCGGCCGCGCGGTCCGCCGGCGAGACCCGGCAGCCGGCCCGGCGCCGCGTGCGTCCGCTACGTTCCTCCGCATGGCTTCGCAAGATCCCTTCGGCGCGCGCGAACGCGTCCAGACGCCGCTCGGGGAGCGCGTCGTCTACCGGCTCGGCGCGATCCTCGGCGACGCGCAGGCCGGCGCGATGCCGTACTCGATCAAGGTGCTGCTCGAGTCGTGCCTGCGGAACCACGACGGCTTCGCGATCGAGGAGAGCCACGTCCGCGCGCTCGCCGCGTACGACGCGCGGAACGTCGGCGAGGTCGAGATCCCGTTCCTTCCGGGGCGCGTCGTGCTCCAGGACTTCACGGGCGTTCCGGCGGTAGTCGACCTCGCGGCGATGCGGGCCGGCATCGTGCGGCTCACGGGCGACGAGTCGTCGGCGAAGAAGGTGAACCCGGTCGTCCCGTGCGACCTCGTCGTCGACCACTCGGTGCAGGTGGACGTGTTCGGCTCGCGCGACGCGCTCCGCGTCAACGCGGAGAAGGAGTTCGAGCGCAACCGCGAGCGCTACGAGCTCCTCAAGTGGGCGCAGCAGGCGTTCGACAACCTGCGCGTCGTCCCGCCGGCGACGGGGATCGTCCACCAGGTGAACCTCGAGTACCTGGCGAAGGTCGTGTGGGACGGGGCGGACGTCTCCGGCCGGGAGCGCGCGCTCTACCCCGATTCCTGCGTCGGGACCGACAGCCACACCACGATGATCAACGGGCTCGGCGTCGTGGGCTGGGGCGTCGGCGGGATCGAGGCCGAGGCCGTGATGCTCGGCCAGCCGATGTACATGCTGATCCCCGAGGTCGTCGGCGTGCGGCTCACCGGCCGCCTGCGCGAGGGCGCGACGGCGACGGACCTCGTCCTGCGCGTCACCGAGATGCTGCGCGCGCACGGCGTCGTCGGCCGCTTCGTCGAGTTCCACGGCCCCGGGCTCGACGACATGCCGCTCGCGAACCGCGCGACGATCGCCAACATGGCGCCCGAGTACGGCGCCACGATCGGCTTCTTCCCGATCGATGCCCACACGCTGCGCTACCTCGACCAGACGGGCCGTGACCCCGCGCTCGTCGCGGCGGTGGAGCAGTACGCGAAGCTCCAGGGGCTCTGGCGCGACCCGGAGCGCTCCCCCGTCTACACGGAGTCGCTCGAGCTCGACCTCGGGAGCGTCGTCCCCTCGCTCGCCGGGCCGCGCCGGCCGCAGGACCGGGTGGCCCTGGTCGACATGAAGACCGCCTGGCGCGGCGAGCTCGCGAAGGGCTTCGGGAAGGCGGAGCCGGCCGGGGTCGAGGTCGAGATCGAAGGCGAGCGCGCGCGGCTCCAGCACGGGAGCGTCGTCATCGCCGCGATCACGTCGTGCACGAACACGTCGAACCCGGAAGTCATGATCGGAGCCGGGCTCCTCGCCCGCAAGGCGCGCGCGCGCGGCCTCGCGCGCAAGCCGTGGGTGAAGACGTCCCTCGCGCCGGGCTCGAAGGTGGTGACGGAGTACTACGAGCGCTCGGGGCTGCTCGCGGACCTCGAGGCGCTGGGCTTCCACGTCGTCGGCTACGGCTGCACGACGTGCATCGGGAACTCGGGGCCGCTTCCGCCCGAGATCGCGCGCGCGGTGGAGGAGGGCGACCTCGTCGTCGCGTCCGTGCTTTCCGGCAACCGCAACTTCGAGGGCCGCGTGAACCCGCACGTGCGCGCGAACTACCTGGCGTCGCCGCCCCTCGTCGTCGCGTATGCGCTCGCGGGGACGGTGGACCTCGACCTCGCGACCGAGCCGCTGGGCACGGGCTCCGACGGAAGGCCGGTCTTCCTGCGCGACGTCTGGCCGAGCCAGGCGGAGATCGACGCGCTCATCGCCTCGGCGGTCGGGCGCGACCAGTTCCTCGACCAGTACGCCGACGTCTTCCGCGGGCCCGCGCCGTGGCGCGAGATCGACGTGCCGAGCGGAGGGCTCTTTCGCTTCGACGCGGCGTCGACGTACGTGCAGGAGCCGCCCTTCTTCGTCGGGCTGGCGCGAGAGCCGGCGCCCATCCAGCCGATCCGCGGGGCGCGCTGCCTCGCCCTGCTCGGCGACTCGGTGACGACCGACCACATCAGCCCGGCCGGCTCGATCAAGCGCGGGACGCCGGCCGCGCGCTACCTCGAGGAGCACGGCGTCCCCCCCGCCGACTTCAACTCCTACGGCGCGCGGCGCGGGAACGACCGCGTCATGACGCGCGGCACGTTCGCGAACATCCGCATTCGCAACCGGCTCGCCCCGGGCACCGAGGGCGGGTACACGACCGACTTCACGAGGATCCCGGACCGGCTCGCGAGGCCGGAGGAGGCGTCGTTCGTCTACGACGCGGCCGAGAGCTACCGCAAGGCCGGCGTCCCGCTCGTGGTGCTCGCCGGGCGCGACTACGGGATGGGCTCGTCGCGCGACTGGGCCGCGAAGGGGACGTTCTTGCTCGGCGTGCGCGCGGTGATCGCCGTCTCCTTCGAGCGGATCCACCGCAGCAACCTGGTCGGGATGGGCGTGCTCCCGCTCTGCTTCCGGAGCGGCGAGGACGCCGAGAGCCTCGGCCTCGACGGGACGGAGACGTTCGACGTCCCCATCGGCGACGACCTCGCGCCGCGCCAGCGAGTCCTCGTGACGGCGCGGCACCCGAGCGGCCGCGAGACCCGCTTCGAGACGCTGTGCCGGATCGACACCCCCGTGGAGGTCCAGTACTTCCGCCACGGCGGGATCCTGCACGCGGTGCTGCGGAAGATGTCCCGGACCTGATCCCGGGCGCTAGGCGACCCCCGCGCGCCGCGCGTGAGCCCCGCGGGGCGCCGCCGCCGGGCAGATCGGCCGACTGCCTGGCTCCGCCGCGGGGCCCACGGCGCCCGCGGCCGTCCGGGAGAGTGGCGGTTCGGCCCCGTCCGCGCTAGAGGTTGGACCTCGGACCTCGGACGTCCAGCCGGAGGCTTCATGGGGGTCGAGTTCGAACGCCTCGACGGCGGGCGCCGCGCGGAGCAGGTCTTCGAGCGGCTGCGCGCGCGGATCCTCTCGGGCGAGCTGGGCCCCGGTGCGCGGCTCCCGAACGAGCGCGAGCTCGCCCTCGCGCTCGGCGTGAACCGCGCGTCGGTGCGCGAGGCGCTGAAGCGGCTCGAGTTCCTGGAGCTCGTCGACGTCGTGCACGGCCAGGGGACGTTCGTGCGGCCGCTCGAGGGCTCGTCCTCGCTCCAGCTCATCGAGTGGCTGCTGCGCGACCCGCGCACGGTGACGCCGGAGCTCATGCGCCAGCTCCTCGCGTTCCGGCGCGACGTCACGCTGCGTGTCGTCGAGCTCGCGGCGCGGCACCGCACCGAGGTGCAGCTCGCGCGCGCGCGCTCGCTCCTCGACCGGGAGCGCGAGGAGGGCGCCGACCCCGACCGCGCCCTCGCGATCGACCTCGAGTGGAACCGGCTCCTCGGCGAGGCGAGCGGGAACCTCATGTATCAGCTGCTCTCGAACCTCTTCACGAAGCTCGTCGCGCAGCTCGGCCCGCTCTACTACAACCGCGAGCGCGACTGGCGGCGCTCGCACCAGACGCACGCGGAGATGCTGGACGCGATCGAGACCGGCGACCCGGCGGCGGCGCGCGAGGTCCTAGGCCGCATGCTCCGCTACAGCGACGAGGCGATCCTCGGCTTCGTCGAGCGGCTCGCCGCGGAAGGGCGCATCGGTCCGGCGGCGGCGGGGGGCCGGGTGTGACGCGCGGCCCGGGCCGAACGGGTGTGCGCGGGGGTGCCCGCGTGCGCGGAGTCTTCGCGCGATGAGCGCGCCCACCTGGACGCTCGCCGACCGCGCGCGCGCCCTCGCGGACGCGGCCCAGGGCGGCGTCGAGCTGCTCGTCGTGGGCGGCGGGGTCACCGGGGCCGGCGTCCTGCGCGACGCCGCCTCGCGCGGGCTGCGCGCCCTCCTCGTCGAGCGCGACGACTTCGCGAGCGGCACGTCGAGCCGCTCGTCGAAGATGATCCACGGAGGGCTGCGCTACATCGCCGAGGGTCAGCTCGGCGTGACGCGCGAGAGCTGCCGCGAGCGCGACCGCCTGCTGCGACTCGACGCGCACCTCGTGGAGCCGCTCCCCTTCCTCCTCCCGGCGTTCGCGGGCGGCCGCTACACGCCCTGGAAGATCGCCGCGGGGCTCTCGGTCTACGCGGCGCTCGCGAACTTCCGCCGCACCGCGCGCTTCCGGATGGTGGGGGCCGAGGGGGCGCTGCGCTTCTGCCCGTCGCTGCGGCGCGAGGGGCTGCGCGGCGCCGGGCTGTACAGCGACGGCCAGGCCGACGACGCGCGCGTCGTGCTCGAGACGCTGCGCAGCGCGCGCCGCCTGGGCGCCGCGGCGGGCGCACCGGCGGAGGCCGTGCACCAGGCCGAGGTCGTCGAGTTCACGTGCGACGCGTCCGGCCGCCTGCGCGGCGCGCGCGTGCGCGACCGCCTCGCGGGCGCCACCTTCGCGATCGAGGCGGCGGTCGTCGTGAACGCGGCCGGGCCCGCGGTGGAGCGCGTGCGCGGCCTGGTCCCGCGCGCGTCGCGTCCGGAGCTGCGGCCGGCGAAGGGCGTCCACCTCGTGATCGCCGCCGACCGGATTCCGGCCGCGGGCGCGGTCACGTTCGAGGCCGACGACGGGCGCGCGCTCTTCCTCGCGCCCTGGGGCGAGGCGGCGCTCCTCGGGACGACCGACGCGTGGAGCGACGAGATCGACGCGCCCGCGGTCACGATCGAGGAGGTGCACTACCTCCTCGACGCGGCGAACGAGGCGTTCCCGGGCGCGGGGCTCAACACGAACGACATCCGGGCCGTGTACGCGGGCGTGCGCCCGCTGGCGTCGTCGCAGGACGACGGCGAGAGCCCGCCGGGGTCGGTCTCGCGCGAGGACCGCGTGTGGGAGGACGCCACGGGGCTCATCTCCGTGGTGGGCGGGAAGCTCACCACCCACCGCGCGATGGGGGAGCGCCTCGTCGACCGCGCGCTCGCGAAGCTGCCGCGCGCGCGCGCCGCCGCGGCGGGTCGCAGCCGGACGTTCGAGCTCGGGTTGCGCGAAGAGGCGCTGCCGCTCGACGAGCTCGCGCAGGCGCTGCGCGCGCGCTTCGGCGTCGAGCCGCGCGTCGCCGACCACCTCGCGCGCCGCTGCGGCGCCGGCGCGGAGAAGCTCCTCGCCGAGACGCCGCCCGCCGAGCACCGCGCGATCGGGGGGTCGCGTCACTGCGCCGCGGAGCTGCGCTGGGCGTGGCGCCACGAGTGCCCCGCCACGCTCTGCGACTTGCTCGAGCGGCGCACCCGCGTCGCGCTGGTCGCGGCCGGCCAGGGCCTGCGCGAGCTCGCGCACCTCGCGGCCGTCGCGGCCGAGGAGGCGGGCTGGGACGACGCCCGCCGCGCGGAGGAGATGGCCCGCTACGCCGCCTCGGTCCGGCGGCACTACCAGATCGCCGACCCGCGCGCCGCGCGCGCCGCCTCGGCGTCGCGCCGCGCCGCCTAGCTCGACTCCCCCCCGCGAGGGAGTTTCTTAACAAAGGGGTCTGACCCCTTACTAAACACGCCCGCTGGGGGGACGGGTTCGGGAGGAGGCTTCGGTAGGCTCCGGGGGCATGTCGCTCCGGACTCTCGTCGTCGTGAATCCGGTGAGCGCCGGCGGCGCGACGCGGCGGCGCTTCGAGAAGCTGCTGCCGCGGGTGCAGGAGGTGCTCGGCCCCTGCGACGTCGGCTGGACGCAGGGGCCGCGCGACGCCGAGCGGATCGCGCGCGAGGGCGTGCGCGCGGGCGTGGAGCGCGTCGTCGTGGCGGGCGGCGACGGGACGATGAGCGAGGTCGTGACCGGCCTCCTCGCGGCCGGGCTCGGCGGCTACGCGGAGGTCGCCCTGCTCCCGCTCGGGACGGGCGGCGACCTGCGCCGCACGCTCGCCGTGCCGCTCGACCTCGACGCCGCGCTCGCCGGCATCGCGCGCGGCGAGCGGGTCGCGCTCGACGCCGGCCGCGTCGCCTACGTCGACCGCGCGGGGCGCGAGGCCGCTGCCTACTTCGCGAACGTCGCGAGCTTCGGGATTAGCGGCCTCACGACCGAGCTCGTGAACCGCGCTCCCAAGGCGCTCGGCGGGCGCGTCTCCTTCCTCGTCGGGACGCTGCGCGCGATCGCGGCCTACCGCGCGGCCGACGTCTCGCTGCGCGTCGACGGCGAGCTCGTGCACGAGGGCCCGCTGGTGCTCGGCGCCGCGGCGAACGGCCGCTTCTTCGGCGGCGGGATGGAGGTCGCGCCGCGCGCCCGCCCGGACGACGGGCTCCTCGACCTCGTCGCGGTGCCGGGGTTCGGCAAGCTGCGGCTCCTCGCCGAGCTCCCGCGCATCTACCGCGGGAGCCACCTCGACGTCGCGGGCGTCGTGTGGCGCCGGGGCGCCGTCGTCGAGGCGACGCCGCGCGGCGAGCCTCCCTTCGTCGAGATCGACGGCGAGCCGCTGGGACGGCTCCCGGTCCGGATCGAGATCCTGCCGAAGGCCCTCACCGTCGTGGGCTGCGAGGCCCGCGGCGGGTGAGCCTGTTCGACGAGATCCGCGCCGCCGCGGCCGAGGTCGCGCGGCGCGCGCGCGCCGTCGCGCTCGACGAGGCGGGCGTCGAGCGGCTGGCGGAGTCGCTCGCGCGCGAGCGGCCGGGCCCGCCCGGCGTGGACCCCGCGCACGAGCCGTTCGCCCGCGACGACGACACCCTCGCCTTCGTCCTCACGCTCAACGCGGTGAACTTCGGCTCCGGCTGGTTCCCGCGCCTGCGCAAGCGACCGGGGCGCTCCGGCTACCTCACCGTCGCCGGGGCGCTGCGCGAGCGCTTCGCCGCGCAGGGCGCATTCTCGCCCGCGGAGCTCGAGGCGCTCGAGGCGCGCGACTGCGCCCGCCTCTTCGGCCAGCAGGGCGTGCCCGGCGCCGAAGAGCTCATGGCGCTCTTCGCGCGCGCGCTCCGCGACCTCGGACGCTGGCTGCGCGAGCGTCACGGCGGGCGCTTCGCGGGGCCGGTCGAGGCGGCGGGCGGCTCGGCGGAGCGGCTCGTCCGCCTCCTCGCCGAGATGCCCCTCTACCGCGACGTCGCGCGCTACGACGCGCTGGAGGTGCCCTTCTACAAGCGCGCGCAGATCACGTGCGCCGACCTCGCCCTCGCCTTCGGGGGGCGCGGCCCCGGCGCGTTCCGCGACCTCGACGAGCTCACCCTGTTCGCCGACAACCTCGTGCCGCACGTCCTGCGCATGAAGGGGGTCCTCCGCTACGCCGACGACCTCGCCGCGCGGATCGAGCGCGAGGAGCTCCTCGTGTGCGGGAGCCCCGAGGAGGTGGAGATCCGCGCCGTCGCGGTCCACGCCGTGGAGCGCCTCGCCTCGGCCTGCGCGAGCCGCGGCTTCGCGATCCGCCCGCACGCGCTCGACCAGCTGCTCTGGGCACGCGGCCAGGCGCCGGAGATCAAGGCGGTGCCGCGCCACCGGACGCGCTGCACCTACTACTGACGCTCTCGCCGCGCGCGCGGGCAGCCGCTAGCTTCCCCGGCCCCAGCGAGGAGGCAGAGTCACGATGGCGGCCAAGAAGTCCTCGAAGCCGAAGACGGCAGCGCGCAAGCCGGCGAAGAAGGGCGGCTCCGCGCGCGCGGCGGCGACGGGCGGCACGGCGCGCGCGCAGGCCGCGCCGAAGGGCGGTTCCACCGGCATCGTCCACAGCGACGTGCGCCGCGACGCGCTCGCCTGGCAGCTCTCGAAGCTCGCCCGCTGAGCGGGCCCGCCGCGCCGGGCCCCTTCGCGGGCCTCGTCGTGGTGGACCTCACCCGGGTCCTCGCGGGCCCCTTCTGCACGATGGTCCTCGCGGACCTCGGGGCCCGCGTCGTCAAGGTCGAGCGGCCCGGGCGCGGCGACGACGCCCGCTCCATTCCTCCCTTCGTCGACGGGCGCTCCGCCTACTTCGCGTCGGTCAATCGCGGCAAGGAGAGCATCGCGCTCGACCTGCGCGAGCCCGACGACCGCACGGTCTTCGAGGCGCTCCTCGCGCGCGCCGACGTCCTGGCCGAGAACTTCCGCCCCGGCGCGCTCGAGAAGCTCGGATACGGCTGGGAGACGCTGCACGCGCGCCATCCGCGCCTGATCTACGCCGCGACGTCGGGCTTCGGCCACGACGGGCCCTACGCCCGCCGGCCGGCCTACGACGTGATCGTCCAGGCGATGGGCGGGATCATGAGCCTCACGGGGCAGCCGGGCGGCCCGCCGACCCGGGTGGGGACCTCGATCGGCGACATCGCGGCCGGCCTCTTCACGGCGGTCGGGATCGGCGCCGCGCTCCACCAGCGGGCCGTCACCGGGCGCGGCAGCAAGGTCGACGTCGCGATGCTGGACGCCCAGGTCGCGATCCTCGAGAACGCGATCGCCCGCTACGCCGCGACCGGCGAGGTCCCCGGCCCGCTCGGGAGCCGCCACCCGACGATCGCGCCCTTCGCCGCGTTCCGCGCCGCGGACGGCTGGCTCGTGATCGCGGCAGGGAACGACGCGCTCTTCCGCCGGCTGTGCGAGGCGCTCGGCCGGCCGGCGCTCGCCGACGACGCGCGCTTCGCGACGAACGCCGCACGCGTCGAGCACGTGGAGGCGCTCCACGCGGCGCTCGACGAGGCGCTCGCCGCGCGGCCCGCGGCGGCCTGGCTCGAGCGGCTCGAGGCGGCCGGGCTTCCGTGCGGGCCGCTCCAGGACGTCGCGCAGGTGATGCGCGACCCGCAGGTGCTCGCGCGTCACATGATCGTGCACGCGGGCGGGAGCCCGATGGCGGGCAACCCCGTGAAGCTGGCCGGCGTCCCCGACCCGGCGGAGCGCGCTCCCGCGCCCGCGCTCGACGAGCACCGCGCGGCCATCCTGCGCGAGCTCGGGCTCGGCTGACGCGCGGCCCCCGGCCGGGCGCGCCGCGCGCCGGCGGCCTGGACCAGGGCGTCGGCGAGCGCGCGCCGGGGCGCGTCGGGAACGCCCGGCAGCGCGAGCTCGGCGTCGACGCCGCTGCGGATCGCCGCCTCGGAAAGGCCGCCGGGCAGCTCGACGAGGAGCTCGGCGATGCGCTCGCCGAGGCGGGTGAGGGCGGGCCGGAGCGCGGCGTCGAGATCGAGCCCGGGGTGGCCGGGGACGGGGGGAGCGGCGAGGACCGCGGCCTGCACGGCCTTCGCGGCCTCGATCTGCGCGCGGAAGAGCGCGCGCACCGCGGCGTCGGGCGGGGCCGCGACGCCGCGCGCGCGCGCGGCCGCGCGCGCCGCGGCCACGGCGTCGTCGAGGACGCGCGCCTCGCGCGCGCGGTCCTCGACCGGGGCGCGCGTTCCGCGCTTCGCCTCCGCGACGAGCGGCATGAGCTCGAGCCGCTCGCGCAGCGCGGAGAGGAGCGCGGGAAGCGGCGCCGCGCTCGCCGGCGCGCCCGCGACGCCGAGGCGCGCGCGGCGCAGGCGCGCGAGCGTTCCGTCCGCCTCGCGCGCGGCGAGCCAGGCGTCGAGCTCGCGGGCCAGCGCGGGGAGGTCCGCGCGCACCCACCAGGCCTTCCGGTCGCGCGTGAAGGGGCCGAGCGCGCGCGCGCCGGGAAGCCCCGCGAGCCAGCGCGGCGCCTCGATCGCGTCGCTCACGCACGCGTCCACGGCGCCGCGCGCGAGCAGGCCCGGCACCGCGGCGTTGTCCGGGACGGCGACGAGCTGCGCCTTCGGGAAGCGCGCGCGCGCCGCGCGCTCGAGGTGGCCGCCCGCGTTGACTGCGAGGCGCGCGCGCGGGCCGAGTGCGTCCACCGCCTCGAGCGAGGCGGGGCCCGCGCCCTCGCGCACGAGGAGGACGGCGCCCGCCTCGGCGAGGGGGCGCGTGAAGCGGCCCAGCGCGCTGCGCTCGGGCCGCACGGTGACGCCGCCGAGCGCGACGTCGAAGCGGCCGGCGCGCAGGTCGTCCGCGAGCGCCGGCCAGCGGAAGCGCACCCACGCGATGCGCACGCCGCGCTCCGCCGCGAAGCGCCGCGCGAGCTCCACGTCGAAGCCCGCGAGGCCGTCCGGGGCGTCCGGGTCCGCGTGCGAGAAAGGCGCGTAGTCGCCGCTCGTCCCGACGCGCAGCACGGAGGGCGCCGCGGCGGGCGCGGGCGCCGCGGCGGCGCTTGCGGCCGCCTCCGGCGCGGCGCCGGGCGCGGGCGTCGCCCCGGGCCGCGCGCACGCGGCCGCCGCGAGGGCCACGGCGAGGGCGAGTGCGCTGGCACGAGCACGCCGGGGTGCTACCCTGCTCGGCTCACGCCGGCGGTCCGACGCGGTTCCACGCGCGGTCCCCAGCACCCACATCCCCCGCGCTTCTCCGCGACGAGCGTCGCTCGAGGTGTCGCCATGCTCACCCTCGATCAGATCGAATCCGGTGTCCAGTGCATCCACAAGAACACGAAGCTGCGCTACAGCGTCGTGGAGGTGGGCGAGGACGAGGTGCTGCTCTCCCCCGAGAGCGCGGGCATGCAGGACCTCGTGGTGCCCACCGCGCTCTTCTGCCAGGAGTTCGTGCTCGGCGACCGCTACAGCGAGCGCGGCCGCGGGAAGGGCGGTCCCCGGCGGGGGAAGCGCTCGGGTGGCCCGACCGTCGCGCCCACCGGCCCGCGCTCGCGCGGCCGCATCAAGAAGATGGTGCGCGACCGCGGCTTCGGCTTCATCCGCGGCGAGGACGGGAAGGAGGTCTTCTTCCACCGCTCCGGCCTCAACGGCGCGGACTACGACTCCCTCTCGGAGGGAGACGCGGTCGAGTACGTCATCCAGGAAGGCCCGCGCGGCGCGCGCGCCGAGCACGTGCGCTCGGTCGGCGCCGAGGCTTCGGTCGGCTAGCCCTCCCACGGGGAGCCTTCCGGAAGGGTCAGACCCCTCTGGAAGAACCTAGCCGCCGCCGCTCTCGTAGCGGTGGACGATGGGAAGACGGCGGCCGCTGCCGAAGGCCTTCGTCGAGACGCGCAGGACGAGCGGCGCCTGGCGGCGCTTGTACTCGTTTCGATCGAGGCGCCGCAGGATGCCGAGCGCGGTCTCGCGCGTCGCGCCGGACGGCGGCTCGATCGACGCCGCGCCGCGCTCGCCCTCGATCGCCTGGCGCAGCACCGCGTCGAGGACGTCGTAGGGCGGGAGGTCGTCGCTGTCGAGCTGCCCCGGGGCGAGCTCGGCGGAGGGCGGCTTCTCGATCGTGCGCCGCGGGATGCGCTCGCGCTCGCGGTTCGCGTGGCGCGCGAGCGCGTAGACGTCGCCCTTGTAGACGTCGCCGAGCACCGCGAGCCCGCCCACGGTGTCGCCGTAGAGCGTGCAGTAGCCGACCGAGAGCTCGCTCTTGTTCCCCGTCGCGAGGACGAGCCGGTTCTCCGCGTTGGACGCCGCCATGAGGAGCGCCCCGCGGATGCGCGACTGGACGTTCTGCTGCGTGAGCCCGAAGTCCTCGCGCGCCCCGAAGAGCGCGCGGAACGCCGCCAGGTACGCCTCGTAGATCGGCCGCACGTCGGCGACGCGCACCTCGATCCCGAGGCTCCGCCCGAGCGCCAGCGCGTCCTCGAGGCTGTGCGACGAGGAGAACGGCCCCGGCATCGCGAGCCCCGCCACCGCGTCGCGCCCGAGCGCCTCCACCGCGAGGTGGGCGGTCACCGCGGAGTCCACCCCGCCCGAGAGCCCGACCACCGCGCCGAGCGGCAGCTTCTGCTTGCGGAAGTAGTCGCGGATCCCGAGGACGAGCGCGCCCTCGAGCTGGGCGGTCGGCTGGGGGTCCGGGCGCACCTCGCCGCCGGCGTCGAGGTCGAACACCTCGAGCGCGGTCTCGAAGTGCGGGAGCGAGGCGATCACGCGGCCCCTCGCGTCGACGGCGAAGGAGGCGCCGTCGAACACCAGCTCGTCGTTCCCGCCGACCTGGTTGCAGAAGAGGATCGGGACGGCGTGCCGGGCCGCGAGGCGCGACACCATGGCGCGTCGCTCGGCCGCCTTCCCCACGTGGAACGGCGACGCCGAGACGTTCACCACCAGCGCCGCCCCCCGCCGGACGAGCTCGCCGGTCGGGTCCAGCTCGTAGCCCATCGGCTCCGTCCAGGCGTCCTCGCACACGGTCAGCCCGAGGGCCGGGAGCCCGTCCGCCGCCGGCGCGACGCGGCGCTCGCCGGCCGGGACGAAGTAGCGGTCCTCGTCGAACACGTCGTAGGTGGGGAGCCAGGTCTTCGCCTGGGCGGCGACCCGGGCGCTGCCGCGGAGCAGCACCGCGCAGTTCGCGAGGTGCTTGGAGCCGCGCGGCTCCGCCGGGAGCACCGCGCCGAGGACGATCGCGATGCCCCGCGACACGGGCAGAAGACGCTCGAGCTCGCGCAGCTGGTCGCGCACGAAGCCGTCGCGGCGCAGGAGGTCCATGGGCGGGTAGCCCGTGAGCGCGAGCTCCGGGAACACGACCAGCCCGGCCCCCGCGGCCTCGGCCTTCCGCGCTGCCTCCTCGACCAGCCGCCGGTTGCCGCCGAGGTCCCCGACGGTCGGATTCACCTGCGCCAGCGCCACTCGCATCGCGCGATCAGCCCCCGACCACGGCTTCGTGGAGGAGCCGCGGAGCCGCGTCGCGAGGCGCCGCCGGCTCCAGCGGAGTCACGGATAGTAGACCACGTGGAAGTCGCCGAACGCCGCCGGGCGCGTCTCGCCTTCCACCTCGATCGCGCAGCGGAAGGTCGCGCGCGCCGCGCCGCCCTTGAGCTCGCGCACCGCGATCAGCGAGCCGCGCAGTCGCACGCGCGAGCCGACCCGCACCGGTGCGCGCAGGCGCACGTGCTCGATGCCCGGGTTCACCACGAGCCGCACGCCGCGCACCTCGACGCACTGATTGAGGAGATAGGGCGCCAGCGAGAGCGTCAGGTTTCCGTGCGCGATGGTCGTCCCGAACGGCGACTCGCGGCGCGCGCGCTCGGGGTCGCAGTGGATCCACTGCTCGTCGCCGGTGGCGCGCGCGAAGTCGTCGATCCGCGCCTGGTCCACGAGCACCCAGGGCGAGGGGTCGAACTCGTGGCCGACGAACCGCTTCAGGGCCGGGATGTCGGGAATGACGGTCCGGGGCAAGCGCGGGCTCCGAGGCGGCCAGCATAGCAGGCGGGGGTTCCGGACCGGCCGCGTCGTTCGGGGGCGTTCCCCGTCACCGCGCCGTGGACGGCACGCGGCCGCGCATCGCACCGAGCCGGCGCGGAGCGGCAGGCGCCGTGGGTATATACTGGGCCCTACGACGGTCTCGGGGCGTCGCGCGGAGCCGGCGCCGAGGGGGGATCCGCCGTGCTACACCGCACCCGTCTCGTCGTCGCCGCCGCGCTCGCTGCGGCCGTCCTGCTCGGCTTCTTTCCGATCGGCGCGACGCTCTACAAGACGGCGATCGACCTCGACGCGCCCGCCTTTCCGGCCGGCGAGGCGATCCAGCGCGCGGCGGAGGCGATCCGCGGGCCGATGGGGCGCTCCGTCGCGGGCCCGTTCTGGGTGTTCGGCGGCCTGATCGCCATCCTGCTCGGCACGTTCTACCTGGTGCGCGCGTCGGTGCGCGCGCGCGCGGCGCGGCCCGGGCGCCTCGATCGCGGGCGGCGCAGCGTGCTCCAGGGCGCGGGCGCGGGCGCGCTCGCGGCGCTCGCCGCGACCGCGGCGGCGGCGGCCGCGACGTGGGCGCGCGCCCTGAAGGGCGTCGGGGAGGGCAACGGCGGCTGGGAGCCGGTCTTCCGCGACATCTTCCAGGCCGACGTCGCGAAGACGCACCCGAGCTACCCCGACGCCTGGAAGGAAGCGCGCGTCCAGGCGAAGCGGCGGCTCGGCCGCACCGAATGGCCGGTCTCCGACGTCGTGCTCGGGGCGGGCCGCATCGCCGGCGAGAAGGGCGAGGCGATCGCGCGGCTCGCGCTCGACCGCGGCGTGAACTACGTCGACACGTCGCCCGACTACTCCGCGACCGGCAGCGAAGAGGCGATCGGCCGCGCGCTCCGCGGGCGCCGCGACGAGGTCTTCCTCGCCACGAAGTTCTGCTCGCCGCGCGGCCACCTCGGGCCGGGCACGAGCGTCGAGGCGTACGTCCGCCTCGTCGAGGACAGCCTGCGCCGGCTCGGGACGGACCACGTCGACCTCGTGCACGTCCACTCGTGCGACGAGGTGGCGCGGCTCCTCGACCCGAACCTGCACGAGGCGTTCGACCGCCTGCGCGAGCAGGGAAAGGCGCGCTTCCTCGGCTTCAGCTCCCACACGCCGAACCTCGTCGCGGTCGCCGAGGCGGCGATCGCGTCGGGCCGCTTCGACGTGATGATGGTCGCCTACCACCACGGCATCTGGCCGCAGCTCCCGGCCGTGATCGGCCGCGCGCGGCGCGAGCGCGACATGGGCGTCGTCGCGATGAAGACGCTGAAGGGCGCGAAGCACCGCGGCCTCGAGGCGTTCCAGCCGTACGCCGACGCCTACTCGCAGGCCGCGCTCAAGTGGGCGCTCTCGAACCCGGACGTCTCCTGCGCGGTGATCTCCTTCTTCGAGTTCCAGCACGTCGACGAGTACCTGCGCGCGTCGGGCCGGCCGCTCGCGCCCGAGGACGTCGCCGTGCTCGCGGCGTACGACGACGCGATCGCCGGCCGCTACTGCGCGCCCCACTGCGGTGCGTGCCTCGGACACTGCCCGGAGGCGCTCCCGATCCACGACGTCCTCCGCTACCGGATGTACTTCGAGGACTACGGCGACCAGAAGGAGGCGCTGCGCCTCTACGCCGCGCTCCCGAAGGACGCGTCGGTGTGCGCTTCCTGCAGCGCGCCTTGTCTCGGGAGCTGCCCGCTCGGGCTGCCGATCCAGGCGCGCATGACGGAGGCCCACGAGCTGCTCTCGACGGGTTGATCCGCGGCCGCCCGGCGTCGGCGGCTCCGCGGGAGGGGGTCTCGCATGGAACGGCGCATCCGCGCGCTCGCGTTCGTGCTCGCGCTCGTCGGCCTCGCCTCGGGTGCCGCGTCGGCGGCCGAGCCGTGGCCGCTCCCGCCCCCCGACGCCTGCACCCCGTCGGGAGGCCGGCTCGCGCCCGGCCGCCCGGAGGACGCGACGCCGCTTCCCTTCCAGCCGGGCGACGTCGTCGGCATCGACCGGGTCGCCGTGCTCGCGAACTTCCTGCCCGCGTTCTTCTGGCAGGAGCGGGAGCGCTTCTTCTTCGACGGCATGCGCCTCGAGATCGGCCCGTGTTACCGCGACTACGCGCCGCCGGGCTTCTACCAGGACGCCACGAAGGCGGGCGAGGGCAAGGCGCGCCTCGACGACGAGGGCGGCCTCCACGACTACGGCGCCGGCCTTCCGTTCGCGCCCGCGCGCATCGCGCTCGACGACCCGCAGGCGGGGCTCAAGTGGCTCTGGAACGTGGAGCACCGCTACCAGGGGGCGGGCTTTCGCGGCCGGTTCCGCCTCGTCGACCTCGTCGGGCGCACGGGGCGCGCGGAGCCCTTCACCGGGGAGATGTTCAAGATCCTCCTCACGCACCGCGCCGACCGGCCGGCGCCGAAGTACGAGGCCGCGAACGCGCGCGGCAACCTGTGGGTGGCGGGGGGGCTCTTCTTCACGCCGTTCGACGCGCGCGAGCACGCCTGGCGGCAGTACCGCCACGTCGAGAGCATGACCTCCGCGCGGAGGACGGACGACCTCCACGCCTACCTTCCGCAGTGGCGGCGGGTGCGGCGCATCTCCGCCGCGAACACCGAGGGGCTCTACATGCCGAGCTTCTCGGTGGGCGTCGTGCAGAGCCAGCAGCTCCCGGTCGCGGCCGGCGGCGCCGCGGGAGCCGGCGGCGCCGGCGCCGTGGCCGGCGGCGGCGCGGGGATGGCGGGCGGCGGCGCGACGATCCAGACCAAGCGCAGCGGCTTCGAGGGCCTCGAGCTCCGCCCCAACCTCTACGCGGTGCGCGTCCTCGGGCTCCACGACGTGCTCGCCCCGATCAACCTCGCGAACGCGGTCTGGCCGGCGAACGAGGACCGCGACTTCGGGCCCTGGGGGCTCTCCTTCGCCAGTGACCGGTTCGAGCTGCGCCGCGCGCTGGTCCTCGAAGCCACGCAGCGCGAGGCGGCCGAGGCCTCCGAGACCGCGCGCATGACGCTCTACGTGGATCTCCAGACGCTCCACCCGCTCTACGTGGCGACGTTCGACACGGACGGCGAGATGACGAACGTCGGCGTCTACGCGAGCCGCTGGAGCGAGGACCGGCCCGACTACCCGCGCTGGCCCGACGATCCCGGCCGCGAGGTCCGCGTCCTCGACCCGGCGGGCGCGGCGTTCGCGAACCTCGCGGAGTCGGGGAGCTGGCGGCGCGAGTCGTGGGAGCTGGTGTCGACGCCCCCGTCCGACGACGAGGTGAAGCGCATGATCTCCACCGTCCAGCTCACGAAGCGGCACTAGCAGTCGGGGCGAACGTGCGCGCGGAGGGTGTAGCGAGCGACGTGCGCGTCCGGCTGGGGCGCGAAGGCGACCTCTCCGCCATCGACGAGATCTACAACCACTACATCCTGCACACGCCCATCACGTTCGACGTCGAGCCGTGGACGCCGCTCCAGCGCCGCGAGTGGTTCGCCGCCTTCGGCGCGCGCGGCCGCTACCGCCTCTTCGTCGCCGAGCTCGACGGCGGCGTCGTCGGCTACGCCTCGAGCCGCCGCTTCCGCGACAAGGCCGCCTACGAGACCTCGGTGGAGACGAGCGTGTACGTCGCGCCGGCCCTCGGCGCCCGCGGCATCGGCTCGGCGCTCTACGCGGCGCTGATCGACGCGCTCGCGATGGAGGACGTGCACCGGCTGCTCGCCGGGATCACGCTCCCCAATCCGGCCTCGCTCGCGCTCCACGCGCGCTTCGGCTTCCGGCCGGTCGGCGTGTTCCAGGACGTGGGCCGCAAGTTCGGCCGCTTCTGGAGCGTGCAGTGGCTGGAGCGGGAGGCGTAGCCGGCTGGCCGATTCCCGAAATGGGCTTCCCCCGCGCCGGCGAAACGTGCAGACTCGTGTACGTGCCCCCGCGCTGCCTGATCGCATTCGCGGCCGCGTGCCTCGCGTCCGTCTTGCCCGCCGCCGCGCGCGGGGGCGGCCGACTCGACCTGACCGCCTACCTGGCCCCGCGGCCGCAGGTCGGGGACTACCGGGTCTTCGGGTGGCGTACGGAGCACGCGGAGTCGAGCTACCGCGAGGAGGTCGTCTCGGTCGCGGACGACGCGCGCGGCTGGCACGTGCGCTGGGATCGCGGCGGCGCGAGCTACACCGAGATCGTGCGGCCCGGCGCCCGCGTCAAGTCGGCCGAGCGGGACGGCGCGCGGCCGGCGTGCGCGGCGGCCGTGGAATGGTCGCTGCGCAGCTGCGACCTGCACATGGCGATCGGCGAGTCCCGGCGCTTCGGCCACGGCTACCTCGATGCCAGCCTGTTCCCCTTCTTCTCCCGGGTCCGGAGGCTGGGGCACTACCGCCTCGCGGGCTTCGAGCCCGTCGAGACGCCGTCCGCGTCCCACGCCTCCGCGCTGCGGCTCGAAGCCGTCGCGAAGGAGTGGTGGGCACCCGTTCGCTTCGAGCGGTTCCAGCCGGTCCAGACGGGGCGCTTCCGGCGCGGTCCCGTGGAGACGACGGAAGCCTGGTTCGTCGAAGACGTGGGCCTCGTCGCGATCCGCAGGTTCCCAGGCACGCCCACGCAGAGCGCCGGAACCGCGCCCGAGTACGAGCGCTGGCTCCAAGCAGCCCGCATCCAGGGGCAGCCTTACCCCTGACGCGCGTCTCCGCGCGGCGGACCCGGCTCGGCGCGTCGCCCCACCGTTCGCCGGCTCAGGGCGGCGTCGGCCGGAGCGTCGTCCGGATCAGCAGCACCGCGTACGGGTTCCAGGTCGACACGTTCCAGTAGAGCTGGACCCCGCCCGCGCCGTCGGGCCGGGTCCACGCGTCGACGATGTTGGGCGCGTAGAAGTAGCCCGGCTCGAAGAGGCCGAGCGACAGGCAGCCCGGGATGAACGCGTGGAGCGGGCGATGGGGGTCGGTCGGGGCGCAGGCCGCGCCGGGGAGGTCGTCGCACTCGGGGTGGAAGAGCACGCCGTCCGGCCCGTACGGGTCGCCGGCCACCGCGGGGCTCCCCGGGACGAGGTGCGGCTCGGGCGGCGACCAGGGGCCCCAGGGATGCTCCGCGAAACGGATCTGGATCGAGCCCGGGCCCGGCCCCGGCCTCGCGTTCGCGGGGTCCGCCAGGAACGCGTCGTCCAGGTCGCCGCCGTAGAGCATGACCCACTTCCGGATCGGATCTCCCACCCACGAGATGGCCATCTGGTCGACGATCGGGAGCTTCTCGAAGGGATCACCGCCCATCTGCCCGTCGAGCGCCAGCGGCTTCGCGCGCGACTCGAGCCGCGTCCAGCGCGGGCGGCCGGTGCGGGGATGGACCCCCGCGAAGAACCGGGGCCGGAAGCGCCAGGCCCCCTGGCGATCCAGCTGCGCCGGCAGCGGGTGCGCCATCAGGTAGAGCTGCGCCTGGCGCCCTTGCTCGCCGGTGTAGCCCGGCCGCCCCCAGACGAGCAGCGCCCCGTGACCGGGCCCGTAGTCGTTGCGCTGCGGCAGCCCGCCGAAGCGGCGCACCGTGCGCACCGTCGCGTTGATGAACTTGTTGGTGTGGTGGACGGCGACGGAGCGGTAGTGCGTCGGCCGACCGGGATCCTGGATCGCGAAGTCGTTCGCCTGCGCGATCGCGAAGCGCTCGCTGGACGGCGTGCCGTCGTTCTGGGAGCTCGTCGGGTCGACGCAGAATCCGGTCGGGCTCGGCTGGCAGGTCGCCAGGATGCATCCGTCGCCCGTGGCGAGGTCGCACGGAAAGGTGAGGCCGAGGAAGGGCGGCGAGCACTCTCCCACGCCGGTGGAGCAGCGCAGCCCGCCGCCGCGCTTTCGATCGATGCGTTCGAAGCTGCGCCCCGCGGTCGGGGGGCAGGTGGGCTCCGCGTCCTTCGCGCCCGCCTCGCAGCGCAGCGGCTCCGCGCGATTGAAGAGCGCCATGGCGTGGCGCCCGGTGCTGAAGCCCGCGATCGGGACCTGACCGAAGCCGAGCGAGAGCGACGCGCCGCCGCGTTCGAGGCGGATGCGGTCGAACTCGCCGGGCGCGGCGGGGTCCGTCGCGAACGCGACCGGCGGCAGCGCGCCCAGGGTCGGCGGCGCGAGCGGGACGGTCGCCTGGGAGTCGTCGTGCGTGGGCGCCGGGTCGCAGACGGCGTCGACGCGAGGCCAGGTGTCCCCGAAGAGCAGGTGGAGCGTGCCGTCGTGCTCGAACGTCCAGCCGAGGTCGGTCCCGTAGAGGGCGAGCCCGGGCTGGGTCACCGGCGCACCCGGCCCGATCCACGGGCCGAGGATCTCGGGAGCCGCGACCGTCTGGGCTCGAGCCGCGGGCGCGGCGGCGAGCGCGAGGACCGCCGTGGCGAGGGGGACGGAGAGGGCTGCGCTGCGGAAGGAGACGGGCTGGCGGCGGGTCGGCATGGGGGGAGTCCTCCGACCTACCAAATTTGACTGAATGAACTATTCTGGTCAAATGGAGAATCGCGCTCCCACCGCGCGCCGCGCGGCGGCCGGCGGGGTGCGCGGCGCCGGCCGCCGCCGCCGCCACGAACGCATTCTGGAGGCGGCCACGGAGCTCTTCGCGGACCCGGGCTTCGCGAAGACCACGGTCGAGGAGATCGCGAAGCGCGCCGGCGTCTCGAAGGGGCTTCTGTACGACCACTACCCGTCGAAGGAGGCGCTGCTCGAGGCGGTGTGGGCGCGCCAGGTCGACGCCTGGATGCAGGCGACCGCGGCGGCGGTGAAGTACGCGCCGGGCGCCCTCGCCGAGACGATCGGGGACGTCCTCGCGGCGTCGGTGCGCTACGCCCGGAGCGAGCCGCTCCTGCGGCGGATCCTGATGCAGGACCCGGGCAGCCTGTCGGGCGCCGACCAGGCGACCGACGTCGCCGCCTTCGGCCGCTTCTACCGCGATCGCCTGGAGCCGGTGCTCGCGCACGGAGTTCGCACGGGCGAGCTGCGCGCCGACCTCGACGTGGCGCACACGGCCGAGCTGATCTGGCTGCTGCACTTCACGCTGATCCGCGAGATCTTCATCGGCACGCGCCATGCGCTTCGCGCCGACGCCGACGACCTCCTGCGCGCAACGGTCGCGTTGGTGGTCGCCGGGTTGAAGTGAACGCCTCCGTCCCTCGGGCGCGCGCTCCGGGACCCCTCAGGCGACGTGCAGCGCCGTTCGCACGAGCAGCACGAGCAGAAGGAGCGATCCGATCGTGAACACGGCGAAGCGGATCGGGATCACGTTCCGCGTCGCCTGCACGAGCGAGTGGACGACGCGCGACGCCACGTACGCCCACGCGAGCGCGACGTGGGTGCCGTCGGCCGCGCCTGCGACGTGGGCCGCCAGCGCGACCGCGTAGAACAGCGTCGGCTGCTCGTGCAGGTGGTTGTAGTTGTCGGCGACGCGCGCCACCTCGGGCGGGAGCTCGAGCTTCGCGCCGGTGCGCGAGAGCTCGGCGACGTCGATCTGCGCCGCGCGCATCGCGGGGATGCGCGTCGCGTACATCCAGACCCACATGACGAACGTCCACGCGACGAGGGCGAGAACCGGCGCAATCATGCCGTGCTCGGGCATCGGGGCCTCCAAGGCGTGCGTGCCGCAGCCTGCCCCAGCCCGCTGCGCGAAGGCAACGAAAAAGCGCCGGCGTGGGCGCACCCCGTCGGAGCGTCCCGGGCCCGGCCGGAGCGCTCCGTCGCGACACGCCGGCCGTCGGGTGCGGCGGCCGGGCCGCGCGCGGTACGCTGCAGACCTCCCCTCGTGCCTGCCCCGGAGACCCGCATGTCCGCCGCTTCGCCCGCCCCGCTCGACCGGGACTTCGACCTCGCGACGATCGACGTGATCTCGCCGATCCACTACGAGCGGAGCGGCTACCCGCACGCGGAGTGGCGTTTCCTGCGCCGCCACCACCCGGTCTTTCGGGTGGAGCGCGACGTCGTCGACTACCCGTTCTGGGCGATCACGAAGCACGCCGACATCGTGGACCTCTCGAAGCAGCCCGACCTCTGGCTCAACGCGCCGCAGATGGCGGTGTTCACCAACGAGATGGACGAGATCGACGACCCGGCGCGCCATCTGCTCAACATGGACCCGCCCGACCACGCGACCTACCGCCGCGTCGCGAGCAAGCAGTTCACGCCGCGTGCGGTGAAGGCCCTCGTGCCCCACGTCGTCGAGATGACCCGCGAGATCCTCGACGCCGCCGCGGAGAAGGAGGCGGGCGACTTCGTCGCGGACGTCTCGGCGCCGATCACGATCGGCGTGATCGCCGACATGCTGGGCGTCCCGCCCGCCGACCGCCAGCTCCTCTTCCGCTGGACGAACGAGATCATCGCGCCGACGGACCCCGAGTTCGTGAAGGGCACGCCACGCGAGACGCTCGACCGCGCGCGCCTCGAGCTCTTCTCCTACTTCAAGGACATGTCCGACGACCGCCGCAAGCGGCCGCGCAACGACATCGTGAGCGTCGTCGCGAACGGGACGGTGTACGGAAGGGCCATCCCGGACTTCGAGCTGCTCTCGTACTACCTCCTGCTCGTCGCGGCGGGCAACGAGACCACGCGCAACGCGATGACCGGCGGGATGATCGCCTTCCTGGAGCGGCCGGGGGAATGGGAGAAGCTGCGGCGCGACCCCTCGCTCCTCGACACCGCCGTCGAGGAGATCGTGCGCTGGACGTCGCCCGTGATCCAGTTCGGGCGCACCGCGGCGCGCGACTACGTGCTGCGCGGCGAGACGATTCGCGCGGGAGAGGTGGCCTGCCTCTTCTACCCGTCCGCGAACCGGGACGAGGAGGTCTTCCCCGACGGCGACGTCTTCCGCGTCGACCGCTCGCCGAACGACCACGTCGCCTTCGGCCGCGGAGAGCACGTCTGCCTGGGCGCGCACCTCGCGCGGCTCGAGCTGAAGACCGCCTTCGCGCAGCTGCGCGAGCGGCTCGAGCACTGCGAGCCCGCCGGCCCGCCGGAGCGCGCGCGCTCCTCGTTCGTCGACGGCATCAAGCGCGCGCCGATGCGCTGGCGGATCCGCCCCTCGGCGTAGCGCGCGGCCCGCGGCGCCGGCGCGGCAAGGCGTCGTGCGCTCGAGCGCGGGCGCGGGGCGTGCCACGAGGGAGGCGCGCGCCGGCGCGGGAGCGAGCCGGGTCGCTACGCCGCGGCGCGCAGCGCGCCGGGCTCGGAGGCCGCGCGTCCGCCCGGGACGAGGCGAAGCCCCCCGCGCGGCCCGGGCGTCGGGGGCTCGCCTCCGTCCTCGCCGCCGCGCTCGAGCGCCCGCCATTCGCGCCAGCCGCGCGCGACCCAGGCGGCGATCCGGAGTCCGATCAGCGCGAGCACGATCTCGCCGCCCGCGAGGAGGAAGAGGGGGACGGCCTGGGCCATCGAGCTCACCGTAGCGCGGAGCTTCTCCCGAGGAGCCCTCAGGCCGGAGCGAGCGGAGGGCCGTGGACGATTCGAGCGACTACTCTTAGAATGACGGCATGGAGCTTCGGATCGAAGACCTCGCCGCGCGCTCCGGCGTGCGGGTGGACACCATCCGGTACTACCAGGGGAAGGGGCTGCTGCCGCCGCCCCGTCGGGACGGGCGCGTGGCCCTCTACGGGGAGGCGCACCTCGAGCGCCTGGCCCGCATCCGGGCCCTGATCCGGGACGGGCTCTCGCTCGCGTGGATCCGACGCGTGCTCTCCGAGGCGCACGCCGCGGGAGACCGCGAGCCGCTCCTCTCCGCGCTCGTGGAGGAGCGGGTGGGCGAGCGCACGCTCTCCCGCGCGGAGCTCGCGGCCGAGGCGGGCATCCCGGAGGCCCTCATCGGCGCCGCGCAGGCGGCGGGGCTCGTGTCCCCGATCCGCGTCGGCGACGAGGAGCGTTTCGGCGAGGCGGATCTCCAGATGGCGCGCGCGGCGCTGGCGCTCCTCTCGGCCGGGATCCCGCTCGACGAGCTCATCTCCCTCGCCGTGAAGCACGCGCGCGCCACGCAGGAGGTCGCCGAGCAGGCGATCGAGCTGTTCGACCGCCACGTGCGCAAGGTGGGTGGAGCGGACGCCGACGCGGCCGCGATCACGACGGCCTTCCGGACGCTCCTCCCCGCCGCCACGCGGCTCGTCGCGCTCTTCTTCCAGCGTACGGTGGTGACCCAGGCGCTCGCCCGGCTCGAAGGCCGCGGCGACGACGCGGCGCTGCGCGAGGCGATCGCGGCCACCGAGTCCGCGCGGCTCGAGGTCGCGTGGAAGTGAGCGGGCCGCGCGTGGATCCGGCCGCGCCCGCGCTCCCGCAGGGCGACGCCAAGCGCGCGGCGGTGCGCGCGATGTTCGACCGCATCGCGCCGCGCTACGACGCGCTGAACCGCCTCCTCACGGCCGGGATGGACCAGCGCTGGCGACGGAGCGCCGTCGACGCGCTGGCGCTCGCGCCCGGCGACCTCGTCCTCGATCTCGCCTGCGGGACGGGCGACCTCGCGGAGCTCGGCGCGCGCCGGGGGGCGCGCGTGCTCGGCGTCGACATGGCGCTCGGCATGCTGCGCGGCGCGCGCCGGAGGGGCGTGCCGGCCCACCTCGCGCAGGGCGACGCGGAGGCGCTCCCGCTCCGCGACGGGGCCGTGCAGGCGGTCGTGTGCGGGTTCGCGCTCCGCAACTTCTCGTCGCTCGAGCCGGTGTTCCGCGAGATCGCGCGCGTGCTCGCCCCGGGCGGGCGGCTGGCGCTCCTCGAGGTCGGCCGGCCCGAAGGCCGCCTCGCACGGGCCGGGCACTCGTTCTACTTCGATCGCGTCGTCCCCGCCGTCGGGGGTCTCCTCTCCGACCGCGCCGCCTACGCCTACCTCCCGCGCTCGACGGCGTATCTGCCGCCGCTCGTCGCGATGCTCGGCGCGCTCGCGCGCGCGGGCTTCGAAGCGCCGGCGCATCGGCCGATCCTGCTCGGCGCGGCGTGGCTCGTCACCGCGGTGCGCGGGCCCGGGCGCTCCGCCGCATGAGCCGCGCGAGGCTCGCCGCCTCGGAGCGCGCTGCGCTGCGCGAGCACCTGGCGCGCGTCGCGGCCGAGGCGCGCCGCCTCGGCGAGCCGCGGCTGGCCGCCTTCCGCCTCTCCGTCCCCGCCTGCGACCCCCTCGACCTCTTCGCCGCCGCCGCCGGCGGCGAGCGCTTCTTCTTCGAGGCGCCCGCGCGCGGCGTCGCGCTCGCAGCCGCCGGTGCCGTGGCGCGGGTCGAGAGCGAGGGCCCCGCGCGCTTCGCCGAGGCCGGTGCGGCCGCGCGCGCTCTCCTCGGGACGCTGCGGGTCGCGGGGGCGCGCGGCGACCGCGCCGACGCGGACACCCGCGCGGAGGTCGCGCCCGACGCGGGGCGTCTCGCCGCCGAAGCCGAATCTGCGCGGCCGCCCCTCCCGCCGGAGGCGGGCCCGCTCCTCGTCGGCGGCTTCGCCTTCGACGACGCGACGCCGCGCGGAGCCTTCGCAAGCTTCCCGGCGCTCGCGTTCGCGCTCCCTGCCGTCGCGCTCACGCGCCGGCACGGGCGCGCCTGGTGCACGCTCGCCGCGCGGGTCGCGCCGGGCGCGGAGCCCGAGGCCGTCGCGCGCTCGCTCGAGGCGCGCGCGGCGGCGCTCCTCGCGCCGCGTCCGCGCGCGGCGACGGGCGAGCGCGCGCCGCGCTTCGGCCTCGCGGCGGACCGCAGCCCGGAGGCGTTCCGCGGCGGCGTCCGGCGCGCGCTCGCCGAGATCGCGGCCGGGGAGCTGGAGAAAGTCGTCCTCGCGCGCGCCTGTACGCTCACGAGCCCGGACGGCTTCGACGCCGCACGCGTCCTCGCGGCGCTGCGGAGGGCGCAGCCCCGCTGCACCGCGTACGCCGTGGGTCGCGGCGACGCCTGCTTCGTGGGCGCCACCCCCGAGTGTCTGCTGCGGCTCGAGGACTCCCGGCTGGAGACGGGCGCGCTGGCGGGCTCCGCGCCGCGCGGCCGCACGCCTCGGGAGGACGCGGCCTTCGCCGCGGCGCTGCGCGAGAGCAAGAAGGAGCAGGCCGAGCACGCCGTGGTGCGCCGCGCGATCGAGGCCGCGCTCGCGCCGTGCTGCGAGGCGGTCGAAGCGCCCGAGGCGCCGGGGCTGCTGCGGCTCGAGGGCATCCAGCACCTCGCCACGCCGATTCGCGCCCGGCTCGCGCGGCGTGGGCCGGAGGACCTCTTCGCGCTCCTCGCGCGGCTGCACCCCACCCCCGCGGTGAGCGGCGCGCCGCGCGAGGCGGCGCGCGCCTTCCTCGCGGCGCACGAGGGTCTCGCGCGCGGCTGGTACGCAGGCGGAATCGGCTGGATGTCGCCGCGCGGAGACGGCGAGATCGCGGTCGCGCTGCGCGGCGCTCTCCTGCGCGGCCGCCGCGCGACGCTCGCCGCCGGCGCGGGGATCGTCGAGGGCTCGGATCCCGACGCCGAGCTGGCGGAGACGACGCTCAAGCTGCGCGCCGTCCTCGGCGCGCTGGTCGAGCTGTGAAGCGGCGCGGCGGAGGACGGGTCGCCGGGCGACGCGGCTGCGCGGGCCGCCCCGGCGGCCGCGGCCGGCGCGCCGCGGCCGGCCGCGCGGGCGCGACGCCGCGGCCCGCGACCGCCGCGCCCAACCGCAACGCCGCCCAGGCGCAGGCGCTGCTCGAGGCGCTCGCGGCGGCGGGCGTGCGCGAGCTGTGCCTCTCCCCGGGCTCGCGCTCGGCGCCGCTCGCGGCGGCGGCGGCGCAGGTGCCGGGCCTGCGCGTGCGCGTGCACCTCGACGAGCGCGCGGCGGCCTTCTTCGCGCTCGGTCTCGCCCGCGCCACCCGCGCGCCGGTGGCGCTCGCGTGCACGTCCGGGACCGCCGCGGCCAACTACCTCCCCGCCGTCGTGGAGGCGAGCCTCGGTCGCGTCCCGCTCCTCGTCCTCACCGCGGACCGGCCGCCGGAGCTGCGCGACTGGGGCGCCGCGCAGACCATCGACCAGACCCGGCTCTTCGGCTCGCACGTGCGCTGGTTCGCCGAGCTCCCGCCGCCCGAGCCGAGTGCCGCGCTCCTCCGCCACGCGAGGGCCGTCGCCGCGCGCGCCGTGGCGGCGGCGTGCGCCGATCCGGCGGGACCCGTGCACCTGAATCTCCCCTACCGCGAGCCGCTCGAGCCGGCGCGCGTCGAGGCCGACGTCCGCGCGTTGGCGGCGATCGACGACCCGGTCGCGCGCGGGGCGAGCCCCGGCGCGACGCATTTTCGCGTCGAGACGCCGCGCCTCGCGCCGCGGGAGGCGCTCGTGGAGCGGCTCGCGGCCGAGCTCCGGGCGCGCCGGGCGGTGCTCGCGGCCGGCCCGCAGGACGGGGATCCCGCGCTCCCCGCGGCGCTCGCGCGCCTCGCGCGCGCGGCGCGGGCCCCGCTCCTCGCGGACGGCGCGTCGCAGCTCCGCGTCGGTCCGCACGTGGCCGGCGCGCCCGTCCTCGGCGCCTACGACGCGTTCCTGCGGCACGCGCCCTTCGCGGCGCGCCACGGGCCCGAGGTCGTGCTGCGCTTCGGCCCGCCCCTCACGAGCCGCGCCGCCGAGCGCTGGCTCGAGCGGCACCCGGGCGCGGCGCTGCGCATCGTGGACGCGGCCGGCGGGTTCCGCGACCCCGCGCACCGGGCGGCGGAGATCCTGCGCGTCGACGCCGTCGCCCTCTGCGAGGCGCTCGCCGCGCGGCTCGAGACGTCGTGGGCCGAGGCCACCACGTCCCCCGGGAACGCGCGCGCGCGCGCGGAGCGCCTCGCGGCGCCGCGGGACCCCGCCCCCCGCGAGGCGCCGCCGGGCGCGGTGCCCGAAGCCTGGCTCGGCGGCTTCCTCCGCGCGGAGCGCCTCGCGCAGCGCGCGCTCGCCCGTGCGATCGCGGACGAGCCGGCGCTCTTCGCTCCCCGCGCCGTGCGGGCGCTCGCGGCGGCGCTCCCCGAAGACGCGCTGCTCTACGTCTCGAACAGCATGCCGATCCGCGACCTCGACCTCTTCCTGCCGCCCGGGCCCCAGCGCCTGCGCGTGCTCGTGAACCGAGGCGCGAACGGGATCGACGGCGTCTCGAGCTCGGCGCTCGGGGCGGCGGCGGGGAGCGAGCGCCCGGTCGCGCTCCTGACGGGCGACCTCGCCTTTCTGCACGACGTCGGGGGCCTCCTCGCGGCGGCGCGCCACGAGCTCTCGCTCTTGTGCGTGGTCGTGAACGACGACGGGGGCGGCATCTTCTCGCAGCTTCCGATCGCGGCCTACGGGGCGAGCGTCCACTTCGAGGAGCGCTTCGCGACGCCGCACGGCGTCGACCTCGCCGCGGCGACGGCGCTCGCGGGCGGCACGCACGCGCGCGTGCGGTCGCCGGGCGAGCTCGAGCTCGCGCTCAAGGCGGCCGCGTGCGCCCGCGGGCTGCGGGTCGTCGAGGTCGCGGTCGACCGGGCCGCGCAGACGGCGCACCGGCGCGCGCTCCTCGACGCGGTGGCGGCCGCGCTGGCGGCGGAAGGCGGCCGGTGACCGCGGCGACCGGGCTGGCGGACGCGCGCGCGCCGCGGACGCTCCGGGTCGGCCCGCGCGGCGCGTCGCTCGCGGTCGAGGTCGCGGGGGCGGGGCCGCCCATCCTCCTCCTGCACGGGTTCACCGGCTCGACGCGCACGCTCGACGGCGTCGGAGGCGGCCTGCGCGCGGCGGGCTACCGGACGATCGCCGTGGATGCGCTCGGTCACGGCGCGAGCGACGCGCCGCCCGCTGCCGCGGCGTATCGCCTGGAGCGCGCGGCGGCGGGACTCGTCGACGTGCTGGACGCGCTCTGCGTGCCGCGCGCGGCGGTCTTCGGCTACTCGATGGGCGGGCGGACGGCGCTCGGCCTGGCGGTGCTCCACCCGGCGCGCGTGCGCGCGCTGGTCGTGGTCGGCGCGTCGGCCGGCCTCGCCGACCCGGCGGCGCGCGCCGCGCGGCGGCGCGCGGACGAGGCGCTCGCCGCGGCCATCCTGCGCGACGGCGTGCCCGCCTTCGTCGAGCGCTGGATGGCGAACCCGCTCTTCGCCACGCAGGCGCGCCTCGGCCCGGCCGCTCTGGCCGCCGCGCGGGCGCAGCGCCTCGCGAACCGCGCCGACGGCCTCGCGCTCTCGCTGCGCGGCCTCGGGACGGGCGCGCAGCCGCCGCTCCACGCGGAGCTGCGCGGTCTCGAGGCGCCGCTCCTCGCGATCGCGGGCGAGGAGGACGCGAAGTTCCGCGCGCTCGCCGCGGAGCTCGCCGCGCTCGCGCCGCGCGGGCGCGCCGCCGTGATCGCCGGGGCCGGCCACGCGGCTCACCTCGAAGCGCCCGCCGCCACGCTGCGCGAGGTGTGCCGTTTCCTGGCCTCGCTCCCGGTGGACGATTCCAACCGACACTCGAGAGGAACACCATGACCGCCTCGATCCGCCCCAAGGCCCGACTCGCCCCGGCCGCCATTCCGGACTGGAAGACCGTCCGCGACTACGAGGACATCCGCTTCGAGGCCGCGGGCGGGATCGCGAAGATCACGATCCAGCGTCCCGAGGTGCGCAACGCCTTCCGGCCCAAGACGCTGTTCGAGCTCATCGACGCCTTCACGCGCGCCCGCGAGGACCAGGCGATCGGCGTCGTCCTCTTCACGGGAGCCGGCACCGAGGCGTTCTGCTCGGGCGGCGACCAGCGCGTGCGGGGCGACGCGGGCTACGTCGGCGACGACGGCGTCCCGCGCCTCAACGCGCTGGACCTCCAGCGCGTGATCCGGTCGCTGCCGAAGCCCGTCATCGCGCTGGTCGCCGGCTACGCGATCGGCGGCGGCCACGTCCTCCATCTCGTGTGCGACCTCACGATCGCGGCCGAGAACGCGCGCTTCGGCCAGACGGGTCCTCGGGTCGGCAGCTTCGACGCGGGCTTCGGCTCCTCCTATCTCGCGCGCGTCGTCGGCCAGAAGAAGGCGCGCGAGATCTGGTACCTCTGCCTCCAGTACGACGCGGCGGACGCGCTCGCCATGGGGCTCGTGAACGCGGTCGTCCCGCTCGACGAGCTCGAGGCGACGGGGGTCGCGTGGGCGCAGCGCATCCTCGAGCACAGCCCGCTCGCGATCCGCTGCCTCAAGTCGGCGTTCAACGCGGACTGCGACGGCCAGGTTGGGCTCCAGGAGCTGGCCGGGAACGCGACGCTGCTCTTCTACATGAGCGAGGAGGCGCAGGAGGGCCGCGACGCCTTCCTCGAGAAGCGGCGCCCCGCGTTCGCGCGCTTTCCGTGGCGGCCCTGAGCGCGCCGGCGCGCGCGCGTGCCCGGACCGGGCCGGCGCTGCGCGCCTGGCTGCTCGCGGCGCGGCCCCGCACGCTGCCGGCCGCGCTCGCGCCCGTCGCGGTCGGCACGGCGACGGCGCACGCCTCGGGCGCGGCCCGGCCTTCGCTCGCGCTGGCCGCGCTCGCCACGGCGCTCGCGCTCCAGGTGGCCGCGAACCTCGCGAACGACGTCTTCGACTTCGAGCGCGGCGCCGACACGAGCGAGCGTCTGGGCCCGCCTCGCGCGGCGCAGCTCGGGCTGCTCGCGCCCGCCGCGCTCCGGCGCGGGCTCGCGGCCGCCCTGGCCCTCGCCGCCGCGACGGGCCTCGCGCTCGTCGCCGCGGGCGGGGTCCCCATCCTCGCTGCGGGCGCGCTCTCGCTCCTCGCCGCGTGCGCCTACACGGGCGGCCCGTGGCCGCTCGCGTACCACGGGCTCGGCGACGCCGCGGTCTTCCTCTTCTTCGGCGGCGTCGGCGTGGTCGGGACCCACTACGTGCAGGCGGGGGACGTCTCCGCGCTGGCGCTCGTCGCCGCGCTTCCCGTCGGCGCCCTCTGCACCGCCATCCTCGCGGTGAACAACCTGCGCGATCTCGAGACCGACGCGCGCGCCGGAAAGCGCACGCTCGCCGTGCGGCTCGGGGAGCGCCCCACCCGCGTCTACTACGCGGCTCTCCTCGCGCTCGCGTTCGCGACGCCGCCCGCGTGCGTCGGCGGCGCGCTCGGGGGCTCGGCGCTGCTGCTCCCGCTCGCGGGGCTGCCCGAGGCGGCCGCGCTGGCGCGGCGGGTGCTCGGAGGCGAGCGCGGCGCGGCGCTGAACGCGGTCCTCGCGCGCAGCGCGCGGCTCGCCGCGGGGTTCGCCCTCCTCTTCGCCCTCGGGATCGCCGCGTGAAGATCGCGGCCGCGCGCGTGGTGCCCGTGCGCCTCCCGCTGCGGGCCCCGCTCGACACCGCGCACGAGCGGATCGAGGTCCGCCGCGGCGCGCTGCTCGTGCTCGCGGCCGAGGGCGGGTGCGTGGGGCTCGGCGAGGCGACGCCGATCGGGGGCTTCGGCCTGGAGAGCGCCGGCGAGGCGCGCGCGCAGCTCGCCGCGCTCGCCGCCGCCGTGGTGGGCCGCGACGCCCGCGAGCTCGACGTGCTCCTCGACGCGGCGGAGGCCGCGGCCCCGGCCGCGCCCGTCGCGCGCGCCGCGCTCGACGGCGCCCTCCACGATCTCGCGGCGCAGGCCGCGGGCGTCTCGCTGGCGGCGTTCCTCGCGTCGCGCGGGCTGCGGGAGGCGTGGGCGGAGCAGGAGGCGGCCGGCCAGGAGCCGGTGGCGCGCGCGCGCGTTCCGGTGAGCGCGCTCCTCGCGGCTACGACACCGATCCATGTCGGACGCGAGGCGGCGCGCGCCCGCGCCCGCGGCTTTTCGTGCGTGAAGCTCAAGCTCGGCGCGGCGGGCGGCCTGGAGCGCGACGTCGCGCGCGTCTCCGCGGCACGCGAGGCGCTCGGGCCGGGGGTCGGGCTGCGGCTCGACGTCAACGGCGCGTGGAGCGCGCCGGAGGCCGAGGCGGCGCTGGCGCGGCTCGCCCCGCTCGACGTCGAGCTCGTGGAGCAGCCCGTGGCCGCCGGCGAGGTGGAGGCGCTCGCATGGCTGCGCGCGCGCTCTCCGATCGCGCTCGCCGCGGACGAGAGCGCCGCGAGCGCCGCCGGCCTGGAGCGCGTGCTCGCGCTCCGCGCCGCGGACGTCGTGGTGCTGAAGCCCTCGGCGCTCGGCGGGCTGCGCGCGGCGCGCCGCCTCGCGGCGCGCGCGCGGGCTGCGGGCTGCGACGTCGTCGTGACCTCCCTCCTCGACGGCGCGGTGGCGCGCGCCGGGGCGCTCGCGCTCGCGGCGTCGCTGCCCGGCCCGCTGCGCGCGTGCGGTCTCGCGACCGGCGGGCTCCTCGCGGCGGACCTGGCTCCGCGCGAGCGGCTGGAGCGCGGTCGACTGGCGGTGCCCGCGCGCCTCGGCCTCGGCGTCGCGCTCGACGAGCGGCGTCTCGCGCGGCTGCGCGACGACGAGGACGCGGCGTCGCGCCGCGGGCGTCCGCCCCGCCCGCCGCGGCTCGCGTCGTCGCAGGCTCTGGTGCCCGCGCCGGCGCGGGCGCGGGCGGCCGCGGTGCCGCCCGGGCGGCGAGCGGCACGCGCCGCGCGGCCGACGAGCGACGCCGGGCCCGCGTCCGCGCGCGCCGCCCGTGCGCGCCCCGAGAGCGCGGCGGCCGCCGGCCCGTGGTGGCTGGGCGCGCGCGCCGCCGCGACGCCGGAGGCGCCGGCCCTCCGCTTCGCCGGGCGGACGCTCTCCTTCGCCGAGCTGGCAGCCCTCGCGGAGCGCGCGGCGCGCGGGCTGCGCGCCGCCGGGGCGGCGCGGGGCGCGCGCGTCGCGCTCCTCTTGGAGAACGGTCCCCTCTTCGTGGCGCTGGCGCACGCGGCGCAGCGCGCCGGCGTGGTGCTCGTCCCGCTCGGTCCGCGGCTCACCGCGCCAGAGCTCGCCTTCCAGCTCGCGGAGGCGCGCGTCGATCTCCTCGTGCACGGCGGCGGCGGGCTCGCACGGCGGGCGCGCGCGGCCGCGCGGGAGGCGCACGCGCGGCGCGTGCCGCCGGCGAAGGAGGCCGTGCGCTGCGTCTCGGCCGAGGCGCTCGAGCGGCGCATCGCGCGCTCCGCGGGGGCGGCACGCGCGGGCGACCGCGGCGCGCCGCTCCTCGACGCGATCGATCCGTCGGCTCCGGCCGCCATCGTCTTCACCTCGGGGACGACCGGGCGCCCGAAGGGAGCGGTGCTCTCGTGGGCGAGCTTCCGCGCGAGCGCCGCGGGATCCGCAGCCCACGTGGGCTCGCGGCCGGGCGACCGCTGGCTGGCCTGCATGCCGCTCCACCACGTGGGCGGGCTCGCAATCCTGTGGCGGAGCGTCCTCGACGGGAGCGCGGTGGTGCTCCACGAGCGCTTCGACGCCGAGGCGGCCGCGCGCGCGCTCGACGAGGAGGCGATCACGCTCGCGTCGTTCGTGCCGACCATGCTGCGGCGCGTGCTCGACGCGCGCGCCGCCCGGCCGGCGCCGCCCGCCCTGCGCGCCGTGCTCGTCGGGGGCGCCGCGGCGCCGTTCGCGCTCCTCGCGCGGGCCCGTCGCCTCGGGCTCCCGGTGCTGCCCACCTACGGTCTCACGGAGGCGGCGTCGCAGGTGGCGACGCTTCCGCGCGGCGCGCCGCTGCGCGAGGACGGCGGCGGGCTGCGGCCGCTCCCCGGGAACGCGCTTCGCATCCTCGCGGAGGACGGCACGCCGCGCGCGCCCGGGAGGCCGGGTGAGATCGCGGTGCGGGGCCCGACCCTGATGCAGGGCTACGACGGGCGGCCCGACGAGACGGCGCGCGTCCTCGCCGGCGGCTGGCTGCGCACCGGCGACGTAGGCGTGCTCGACGCGTCCGGCGCGCTGCGGGTCCTCGACCGCCGCAGCGATCTCGTCGTGAGCGGCGGCGAGAACGTCTACCCGGCGGAGGTCGAGGCCGCACTCCTCGCGCACCCGGACGTGGACGACGCCGGCGTCGCGGGCCTGCCCCACGCCGACCTCGGGCGCTGCGTGACGGCCTGGGTGGTGCTGCGCCGCGGCGCGCGCCCGGACGCGCCGGCGCTGGAACGCTTCCTGCGGGCCCGGCTCGCGGGCTACAAGACGCCGCGCTCGATCCGGTTCGTGGAGGCGCTGCCGCGCGGTGCGGGCGGGAAGCTCGACCGGCGCGCGCTCGCCCGCATGCGCGCGAGCACCGACGAGCGTCCCGGCGGCCGCGCGCGCGGCGAAGCGGCGCGACGCCTGCAGGCGTCGCGCGAGCCGCGCCGACGCGCGCCGCCCGAGCCGCCAGCGCGGCGCACGTGGAGCGCCGGTGGGCTGCGGGTGCGTGCGCGCGCAGGAGAGCCGCAGCTCCCGCGCCAGGGGTGCGTCGGTGCGCGGCCGCGCGGGAGGGCCCGAGCGTGACGAAAATCACGCTCAAGATCCGCGCCCCGCCCGACCGCTTGATCCTGCATGACGGCAGCCAGACGAGGCACGCTACGCAGGACGGCACGCGCGCTCGCCGCGGCGGTCTTCGCGCTCCTCGGTGGGGCGCAGGGCGCTTCCGCGCTCGTGATCTCCGAGGTGATGTTCAACCCGAACGGGCCCGACGACGGGCGCGAGTGGATCGAGCTCTTCAACGACTCCGGCAGCGCCGTCGATCTCTCGGACTACTCGCTCGGGTGGGGCGGCACCGACTACACCTTCGGGACGCTCGCCCTCCCGAGCGTCATGCTCGCGTCGGGCGCCTACTACGTGATCGGCGGCCCGGTCAGCAACGCCAACAACGGCAACCCGACCTTCGACCTGGTCGCGAACTTCGCCCCCGACCTCCAGAACCCGGCGGTCTTCTCGGACGGCATCGCGCTGTACCAGACCGGCGTCACGAACCCGATCCACGTCGTGATCTACGGGTTCTTCAACGCCAACGGGCTCGTCGACGAGACGGGCGCCCCCGGCGCGGTGGACGTCCCGTTCCCCGGCGCCGCGGGGACGACGCTCGTCTGGAACGGGACCAGCTGGTCGGGCGGCAACGCGGCGAGCCCGGGAAGCGGCAGCCTGGTCGTCGTGCCCGAGGTGAAGCCCGCGATGCTGATGGTGCTCGGCCTCGGGGGGATGGCCTTCCTCGGGACGCCGCGTCGCCGCGCGAAGCGCTCCGCCTAGGCGACGCCCGCTAGCGTCCCTTCGCCGGGACCTCCGCCAGGCTCACCGAGCTCTCGTCGCCGCGCGTCGCGCGCCGGAACGCCTCCATCAGCGCGCGGCGGATCGTCGCCTGGTCGGCGCGGCCGTGGACGGCGCGGAAGGCCTTCAGCGGGACGATCCCCTTCGCCATCGAGCGGTGGCCGCCGCCGACGCCGAGCCCCTCCACGATCGCGCGTACGACGTCCCCCGCGCCGCGCACCCACCCCACGTTGCGCACCGAGAAGACGAGGTCGCCGCCCACGACGCCGGCCGCGACGGCCCACTCGGCGCCCTCCGCCTGGAGCCCGATGTCGGCGACCTGCGGGATCACGTCCTCGCGCACGCGGCCGAGGACGAGGAGGTGGATGCCGTCCTCCACCTCCGTCGAGGCCAGCGCGCGGCCGAGCGCGCGCAGGCCGGCGCGCGGCAGCGCCGGGCGCTCGATGCGGCGCAGGAGCGCGGGGCTGTGCGCGGCGTGCACGGCGGTGAAGGCGAGGAGGTCCGCGCGGCTCGTGTCGCGGCCGAGGAGCTGCGTGTCGCTCTTGATGCCGTAGAGGAGCGCGGTCCCGAGCTTCGGCCGCAGCTCGAGCCCCGCGGCCTCGAGATACTCCGTCACGATCGTCGACGTCGCGCCGTAGCCCGGGCGGATGTCCTTGTGCGCGGCCTCGTAGCCGCCGCGGTCCGGATGGTGATCGATCACCGCGTCGACGGAGAGCGTGCGCGGCGGCGGGGGCTCGCCGAAGACCGGCGGCTGCACGTCGACGAGCGCGAGCCCGTCGTACTCTTCGAGCTCGGCGGGCGCGATCGTCTTCACCTCGAGCCCGAGCGCCTCGACCATCGCGCGGTTCTCGGGCCGCTTCACCTCGCCAAACGAGACGAGCGGCGCGCTCGGCGAGCGGCGCGCGAGGAGCGCGCGCAGGCCGACGCCGGCCGCGATGCCGTCGGGATCCGGATCGGGCTGGAGCAGGATCGCGACGCGCTCGCGCTCGCCGAGGAGGGCGCGCAGGCGCACGACGCGGCGCAGGTTGTCGAGGTGGTCGAGCTCGCGCTCCACGTCGTCGCGGATGAGCGAGCGCAGCCCCGTGCGGCGCAGGCACGGGTAGGGCGGGACGTCGTCCGCGCCGATGCGGTCCGACATGAGCAGCACGGGCGCCGCCGGGAGGGCGTCCGCGACCGCGGAAAGCCCGGCGCGCGCGAAGGGCGCCTCCTCCGTCACGAGGACGAAGTCGTCGCCCTCCTTCGGGTTCAGCTTGTCGATCGCCTCGGCGGTGAGCCCGCCCTGGAGGGCGCGGAATCCCGCGGGCCGCGCGCGCGACTCGTCCTCGCGCGGGACCCAGGTGAGCTCCTCCTCGGACGACCCGGAGCCGATCCGGGCCCAGAGACGGGCCAGCTCGGCGCCGTCGCAGACAATGAAACGCCGTCTCAAGCCCACCTCGCGCCGCCCGCCGCCGGGGCGGCGGGGCCCGGGGCCGAAGCCTCGATTCTAGCAGGGAGAGTGCCCCGAACCGGGCGCGCGGGTCCCCTCGGGGTCACCCGTGCGGCGGGGCGGCGACGCGCGCGCCGGCCGCGCCGCCGGCGAGCCCGAGCGCCGCGATCGCCTTTGCGCGCGCGCCCTTGTAGTCGGCCTTGCCGGACGGCGAGCGGCCGACCGAGTCCACGAGCGCGATCCGCTTCGGCACCTTGTAGGCCGCGAGCCGCTCGCGCACGAACGCGCGCAGCGCGTCCTCGTCCCACGCGTGCCCCGCGTGGAGCTCCACGACCCCGGTCACGGCCTCGCCCCACGTCTCGTCGGGAAGTCCGACGACCACGGCGTCCGCCACCGCGGGGTGGAGCTTCAGCGCCTCCTCCACCTCCTCCGGGTGCACCTTCTCGCCGCCCGTGTTGATGCACACGGAGCCGCGCCCGAGGAGCTCGAGCGTCCCGTCCGGGTTCACGGTGGACCAGTCGCCCGGGATCGACCAGCGCCGGCCCTGGAGGACGCGGAACGTCTCGGCGGTCTTCGCCTCGTCCTTGTAGTAGCCGAGCGGGATGGGCCCGCTGCGCGCGACGAAGCCCGCGACGCCGCTTCCCGGCGTCACCTCCTCGCCCTCGGGCGTGAACACCTTGCAGTGGGGCCCGATGCGGAAACGGCCGAGCCGGGTCGTCGTGGCGCGCGTCGTGATCTCGACCCCGAAGCCCACCGCCTCGCTCGAGCCGAAGGAGTCCTGGAGCGCGGCGTCCTCGGGGAGCTGCGCGAGAAGGGCCTCCTTCACGGCCGGCGACCAGAGCACCCCCGACGAGACGATCGCGCGCACGCAGGCGAGGTCGTACGCGCCGGGCCGCTCCTCGAGCGCGCGCAGCATCGGCTTCGCGAAGGCGTCGCCGACGATCGCGAGGACGTTCACGCCGCGCGCCTCGACGGTGCGCCAGAGCGCGTGCGGGTCGAGGCTGCGGCCGTCGGCCGTGACGACCGCGCCGCCGTTACCGAGAACGGTGTAGGCCATGAACTGTCCGGTTCCGTGCATGAGCGGGCAGCCGGGGAGGAGCCGCAGCGCGCTCTCGGGGCGCCGCACGCGCGCGAGGTGCTGCTCCCAGCCCTCGGACGGAGGCTCGCCGCGCAGCGCGTTCCCGCCGCCGCCGAGCGCGCGCCAGAGCGCGCCGTGCGGCCACATGACGCCCTTCGGCATGCCCGTCGTCCCGCCGGTGTAGAGGAGGATCAGGTCGTCGGGGCTGCGCGCGACGTCGGGCCGCGGCGCGCGCTCGGAGGCGATCGCCTCGTAGGGATCGGCGAAGGGCGTGCCCTCGGAGCCGTCGGGGATCTCGACGAACGCGCGCAGCTTCGGCAGCCGCTCGCGCAGCGCGGCGAGGCGCGGCCCGAACGTCGCCTCGTACACGACGGCCGCCGCGTCGGCGTTGTCGAGGAGGTACGCCAGCTCCTCCTCGCGGTACCGGTAGTTCACGTTCACCGGGACCAGGCGCGCCTTCATCGCCGCGACGATCGCCTCGACGTGCTCGGGGCGGTTGTGCGCGTAGATCGCGACCTTGTCGCCGGGGGCGCAGGTCCGCGCGAGGTGGCGGGACAGCGCGTTCGCGCGCGCCTCGAGCTCGGCCCACGTGCGGGTCGGCCCGTCCACGCCGTGGGCGAGCGCGAGCCGCTCGGGGACGGCGTCCGCCACCCGCTCGAAGAGGTCCGCCAGGTTCACGAGCCAGGCCATCGCGTCCTCCGCGCCGCTTCCCGGGCGCGGCGGGGCAGGATACCGCGCGCGCCCGCTAGCCTCTGCGCCGATGCGCCCCGCCTTCGTCGGCGACGTCCAGGGCTGCGCCGACGAGCTGGAGGAGCTCGCCGAGCGCGTGGGCGAGGCCGAGCTCTGGCTCGTCGGCGACCTCGTGAACCGCGGGCCCGCGAGCCGCCGCGTGCTGGAGCGGGTGCGCGCGCTCTCGGACGCGGGGCGCGCGCGCGCGGTGCTCGGCAACCACGACCTCGCGCTCCTCCGCGTCCACTACAAGCTGCGCGCGCCGCGCCCGACCGACACGTTCGCCGACGTGCTGGAGGCGCCGGACGCGGAAGCGCTCCTCGAGTGGCTGCGGCGCCAGCCGCTCGTGCGCACCGGCCGCCTCGCCGGCACGCCGTTCGCGATGGTGCACGCCGCGCTCCACCCGGACTGGAGCCTCGAGGAGCTCGAGCGGCGCGCGCGCGCCGTGGAGGCCGTCCTCGCCGGCCCGCACGAGGCGGCGCGCGCCCTCCTCGCCGGACGCGGCGACCCCGAGCTCGTCGACGTCCTCGGCCGCCTCACGAGCTGCCGCAGCGCGGGCGAGGACGGGAGCTGGTCCTCGGAGGACCCGCACGCGGCCCCGGCGCGCGCGGCCGGGAGGCACGCCTGGCACGCGCTCTGGTCGGCGCGCGGGCACCGCTACGGCGTCGTGTACGGGCACTGGTCGTTGCAGGGCCTCCACGTGGCGCCCTGGCTGCGCGGCCTCGACACGGGCTGCGTGCACCACGGCCGCGGCCACGAGGGCCGTCTCACCGCGTGGCTGCCGGATCCGGAGCGACCGGACCCCTTCGCCGTGCCCGACGAGCGTTTCGTGCAGGTGCGGGCGCGGCGGGCGTACTGGCGCGCGGGAGAGGTCGCCGCGAGCTGATCGCGCGCCGCGCGCTGGAGGCTGCGGGGGCCTTCCGGTCCTCCGTCGGGGCCCGGATGATGTCGCGGAGCGGCTCATCTGCGCCGCAGCGCCCTCGGCCGGGGGTCGGCGCCGCCGGGCCTACCGGTAGGATCCGCTCTCACACCGCTCGGCGTCTCGCGTTCGACGCGTCGCGCTGCGTCGCGGGTCGTGGCCCCGCGCGGCTGCGCCGGGGGTTCCCGGCCTCCGTCTCCGCGCTCGGTTGGAAGCTCCCGGGTCCGGAAGGCTTCCCCGCATCACGCGCCCGGCGTCCGGACGCGCATTCGCCGTCGCCGACACCCACCAAGCATCCGTCCGCGCGGCGGAGCGTTCGGCCGGCGGCGGCGAAGCCTCGTCCTCCTCGCGCCGCGCTCGGGATGCCACCACGCAGCGTACGACTCCGACGGAACAAATGCAACCGTCCACGCGCCGGCCGCGCCGTGCGCGGCGCGCGGCGGCGCCGCGGCGCGCGAGGCCGCCCCGCGCGCGAGATCGCGGCGCGGGGGCGGCCGTGCCGCTACGGCGCGGCGCCGACGGCGGCGAGCGCGCGCACCGCCTCGTCGCGCAGCCACGGCTCGGGATCGTCGCGGGCGAGCCGGGCGACCCGCTCGCGCACCGCCGCCGCGGGCGCGGGACCGAGCTCGAGCGACTCCAGCGCGGCCCGACGCACTTCCGCGTCGGCGTGCGCGAGCCCTCGGAGGAGCGCGGGGTCGCGCGCCGGCGCGGCGAGCGGCGCCGCGGCGAGCACGGCCGTGCGCGCGAGCTCGGCGTCGGATGCGCCCGCCGCGGCGAAGCGCTCTGCGAGCCGGAGCGCGCCGGCGGGGGCGAGGCGCGCGGCCAGGGCGGCGGCGCGGCGCGCCCCGAGCGCTCGCCCGGGATCGAAGGCGGCGTCCGCGAGGCCGGCGGCGAAGGCGGCGGCGAGCGGCTGGAAGGGTGCCCGGGGCTCGGCGAGAGAGCGCACGGCGAGGTCGCGCAGCGCCTCCGGTCCCGTGTCGATCCAGCGCGCGTAGAGCGGGGGCCAGGCGGCCGGGCGCTCGCGTGCGCGCAGCCAGCCCGCGACGGCGTCCGTCCAGCGCGCCTCCGCGCCCGCGTCGGCGAGCCGGATCGTCTCCTCCGGCCGGTCGACGAGGACGTAGGGCGGGCGCGCGCCGCGGAGGAGGAGGAGCGCGCGGTCGCCGGGCGCGAGCGGCGGCGGGCGCGAGGGCGAGCGCTTCACGAGGAACTCGCGCGGCACCGGACCGTGGAGCGCGCGGGCGTCGCGCAGCGCGATGCGCCCGTCCTCGACCCGGTCGACCGTCGCGACCGCGATGGCGTCCGCGGCCGCGAGGCGCTCGTGCGCGGCGCGCGAGGTCGCGGGGAAGGGGTGCAGCGCGCCCGCCGGCGCCGCGGGCGCGGTGGCCGACGCGCCGGCGAGCGCGAGAGCGAAGGCCAGCGCGCGAGCCGCCGCGGCGCGCGCGCCTCGCCGCGTCGCGCGCCGCGCGGGTCGCGCGAGCGCGAGGCGCGCGGCTCCGCGACGGTGCGGCGGGTCGACGGCGGGGGGCATGGCGGTGGGCGAACATAGCCGCCCGATGGCCCCGCCTCCGCGCCGCGCCCGCCGCTCCGCCGCGCGCGCGCCCGCGCCGCCGGGCGTGCACGCCGACGCGTGGCCCCCGGCCGCACGCCGCGCGCGGGAGCGCCCGGCGCGCGCGCTCCGCGCCGCGCTCGCGGCCGCGCTCGTCCTCGCCGCCGGCTGCGCGCCGCGCGCGGAGGCGCGCGGCCCCACGGTGCTGATGTCGTCCGCGCCGGGCGCGGCGGGCGCGACCCGCGCGGCGCGCGGCGAGCCGGCGGACGCCGAGCTCGAGCGCCGCGTGGAGCGCTCGCTCGGCGTCCTGCGCGAGGGCGCGGCGGCCGAGCTCGTGCGGGAGATCGGCGCGCGCGTCGCGGCGGCCTCGCCGCGCGAAGGCGTCGCGTACCGCTTCGCGATCGTCGACCGCGAGCAGCCGAACGCGTTCGCTCTCCCGACCGGACGCATCTACGTGTCGCGCGGTCTCCTCGCGCTGCTCGACGGGCCGGACGAGCTCGCCGGCGTCCTGGGCCACGAGGTCGCGCACGTGGCCGCGCGCCACGCCGAGGGGCGCGCGCGCCAGGCCGTGGCCGCGACGGTGCTCTCGACGCTCTCCCTCCTCGCCGCGGGGCTCGGCGCGTCCACGCCGTACGACGCGGCGCTCGCGGGCCCGGCGGCGCAGGCCGCGGCCGCGGGGGCGCTCGCCGCCTACAGCCGCGAGCAGGAGCGCGAGGCGGACGAGCTCGGCGAAGCGCTCGCCGCCGCGGCGGGCTACGCGCCGGGCGGCCTCGCCCGCGCGCTGCGCGCGCTCGACCACGAGCGCCGCCTGCGCGAGGGCGCCTCGGCGCTCCCGCGCTTCTTCGACACGCACCCGGGCGGCGCGGAGCGCTTCGCCGCGGCCGCGGTGCGCCGGGCGGGCCCCGAGCGCGAGGGCGAGGCGCGCGGACGCGAGGCCTTCCTGCGCGCGCTGGACGGCCTCGTCGTCGGGCCCGACCCGGCGGCGGGCGTGTTCGACGGCTCGCGCTTTCTCCACCCCGGCCTCGACCTCGCGCTGCGCTTTCCCGAGGGCTGGACGCTCGCGAACGCGCCGGCGGCCGTCGTCGCGGTGGCGCCGCAGCGCGACGCCGCGATCTCGCTCGAGATGGCGGCGCCCGCGGCGAGCCTCGAGGCGCGCGTGCGGGCGGACGTCGCCGCGGGCGGCGTCTCCGCGTTCGCGTTCGACGCGCTCCGCATCGGCGAGGCCCCCGCGATGCGGGTCGTCGGGCTCGCCGCGTCGGGCGCCGGGCAGGCGGGCGCGGGCGGGCCCGTCGCGGCGCTCGACGTCACCTGGGTGGCGCGCCCCGAGGGCATCTACCGGATCACGGGCCGCAGCTCGGAGGAGCGGTTCCGCCGCCACGCGGGCGCCTTCCTCGCGGCGGCGAAGAGCCTGCGGCGCATGACGCCCGGCGAGCGCGCCTCGCTGCGCGTCCTGCGCGTGCGCGTGATCGAGGGCGAGGCGCAGGAGGACCTCGCCGACGTCGCCCGCCGCAGCGGGACGCCCTGGACGCCGGCGGAGATCGCGATCGCGAACGGCCTCGCGCCGGGCGCGCGGCTCCAGGCCCCGCGCCTTCTGAAGGTGGCGCGCAGCGAGCCGTGGGAGGCGCCGCCCGCGCCGAACGCGGGCGCGCGGCCGGCCGCGCCGGCCCCGGCGCCCGGCCCGACGCCTGCGGCCGCGTCCGCTCCGCCGGGCGGCGCGCCCGGCGCGACGCGGCCGCCCGCCGCGCCCGCGTCGCCGCCGGGGCCCGATCCCCGCTAGACTCGTCCGGCCCGGATCCGGAACGAACGACGCGATGCCCACCGTGATCATCCCGCCGCCCTACCAGGGCCCGACGCGCGGCGTCGGGCGCGTAGAGGTGGAGGCCGGCACCCTGCGCGCCTGCCTCGACCTGCTCGATCGCCGCTACCCGGGCTTTCGCGCGCAGGTCGTCGACGCGGGGGGCGGCGTGCATCGCTTCGTGAAGCTGTTCGTGAACCGCGAGCTCGCGGGCCCGGACGGGCTCGACCGCGAGCTCCGCGCCGACGACGAGATCGAGATCGTGGCCGCCATCGCGGGCGGCTGACGACGAAGAACGGAGGGGCCCACGGGCCCGGGGAGGACGACGTGAGCGGACCGACCGGCGACCGCATCCTGTACGTGGACATGACCGACCAGACCACGCGCTTCGCGCCGTTCCCGGACGCGTGGAAGCTGCTCGGCGGCCGTGCGCTCTCGGCGAAGATCCTGCTCGAGCAGTGCGACCCGACCTGCGAGCCGCTCGGGCCGGACAACGTCCTCGTGATGGCGCCGGGCGTCCTCTCCGGCACGGCGGCGCCGACGTCCGGGCGCATCTCGATCGGCGGGAAGAGCCCGCTCACGGGCGGGATCAAGGAGGCGAACGCGGGCGGCAACCCGGGCCAGCACCTCATGAAGCTCGGGATCCGCGCGGTCGTCGTGAAGGGCCAGCCCGCGGACCGCACGAAGCGCTGGGGCGTCGAGGTCGACGCGCAGGGGGCGCGCGTCGTCGCGGCCGACGAGTATCGGGCGCTGTGGAACTACGCCCTCTGCGGGAAGCTCGCCGAGCGCTACCCGAAGACGGCGTCCTTCATCTCCTGCGGCCCGGCCGGCGAGATGGGGCTCGCCGGCGCCTCCGTGGCGTGCACGGATCAGGACAACCGCTACCCCGCGCGCCACGCGGCGCGCGGCGGGCTCGGCGCGGTGATGGGAAGCAAGGGCCTCAAGTACGTGATGGTCGACCCGGGCCGCACGGGCGTCCGCCAGCCCGCCGACCGGAAGGGCTTCGGCGAGCTCTGCAAGAACTACACGAAGTCGTACCAGGCGGGCCCGCAGATGTTCAAGCACGGGACGAGCTCGGTCGTCCCGATCGCGAACATGCTGCACACCTTCCCGTACAAGAACCGGACGTCGGGCCAGTCTCCCGACGCCGCGACGCTCGACGGCGCGCGCATCGTCGAGAGCTTCGCGACGCGCGGCGGTGGCATGCACAACTGCATGACCGGGTGCATCGTCCAGTGCAGCAACGTCGTGAACGACGCCGAGGGGAAGTACAAGACCTCGGCGCTCGAGTTCGAGACCCTGACGCTGCTCGGCGCGAACTGCGCGGTGAAGAGCTGGGAGGACGTCGCCGACCTCGACCGCCTGTGCGACGAGCTCGGGCTCGACACCATCGAGACCGGCGCCGCGCTCGCGGTGCTGATGGACGCGGGCCGCATGGAATGGGGAGACGCGGAGGCGATGAAGGCGCTGCTGCGCTCGCTGCCCCAGGGCGACGAGCGCGCGAAGGCGATCGGGAACGGGGCCGTCGCGACCGGCCGCTACGCGGGCCACGCGCGCGTCCCGCACGCGAAGGGTCAGGCGATCCCCGCCTGGGACCCGCGCCCGCTGAAGGCGACGGGCGTCACCTACTGCACGAGCCCGATGGGCGCGGACCACACCGCGGGCCTCATCGTGAACCCGGGCCTCCAGCCCGGTCAGTTCGCGTGGGAGTCGCAGAAGGCGCAGATCGTGAACGCCGTGTGCGACTCGTCGGGGTTCTGCCAGTTCCTGCAGCCCACGCTCGACGACATCCGCGCGTTCTACGCGGCACTCTACGGGCAGGACGTCTCGCGCGAGCTGATCCACGACATCGGCTGGCAGTGCCTCGCCGACGAGTGGGAGTTCAACCGCCGCGCCGGCTTCACGGACGACGACGACCGCCTGGCCGAGTGCATGTCGAAGGACGCGATCGGCGCCGTGCCGACGGTGTTCGACGTCCCGGCCGAGATCGTGCGCGCGGCGAAGCAGCGGATGCCCGCGCGCGACGACCTCTTCGCCGTGAAGGCGACCGGCTAGCCGCGGCGCAGGAGACGCCGCCGCGCGACGCCGCGCAGCGGGGACGGTGTTGAGCTTGGCGAGTTCCGACGACGCGGGACGCGGCGCGGCGCGGGGCGGAGCCCGGGCCGCGCCCGCGGTCTCCGCGGCGGCCTCGGCCCCCGGCGACGTGCGGATGCGCGGCTTCGCGGCGCGCGCGGACGTCGAGGAGGTCGAGCGCTTCCTCGCCGAGCGCGCGCGGCCCCTCGACGCCGAGCCGGTCCCGCTGCTCGCGTGCGCGGGGCGCGTCCTCGCGGCGGACGTCGTCGCGGAGGTGGACGTCCCCGCGTTCCATCGCTCGGCGATGGACGGCTACGCCGTGCGCGGCGAGGACACGTTCGGCGCCTCGGGCTACGACCCGCTCGCGCTGCGCGTCGTGGGCGAGGCGCTGCCGGGCCGGCCGTTCGCGGGCCGCGTCGGGCCGGGCGAGGCGGTGCGCATCATGACGGGGGCGCCGCTGCCCGACGGCGCCGACGCCGTCGTGATGGCCGAGGTGTGCGAGGCGCGCGGCGAGGCCGTCCTCGTGCGCGACGCCGTTCCGCCGCGGAAGCACGTCGGCGCCCGCGGCGAGGACCTCCGCGCGGGGGAGACGGTCCTGCGCGCCGGGAGGCGCCTGCGCGCCCAGGACGCCGGCCTCCTCGCCTCGCTCGGCGTCGCCTCCGTCTCCTGCGTGCGCCGCCCGCGCGTGCGGCTCGTCGTGACGGGCGACGAGCTGCTTCCCGCCGGGAGCCCGCCTCGAGGCGCGCACATCGCGGACAGCAACTCCGTCGTGCTGCGCGCCCTCGCGGCGCGCGACGGGGCCGAGTGCCTTCCGTTCGAGCTCCTCCCCGACCGGCCCGCGCCGATCCGCGCCGCGCTCCAGGACCCGGACGCCGACGCCTTCCTCGTGTCGGGCGGGAGCAGCGTCGGGCAGGAGGACCACGCGCCCCGCCTCGTGGCCGAGCTCGGCCGCCTCGACTACCACGGCGTCGCGATGCGCCCGTCGAGCCCGGCGGGCGTCGGACGCGTCCCCGGGCCGCGCGGCGAGCGCTTCGCGTTCCTGCTGCCCGGCAACCCGGTGAGCTGCCTTTGCGCGTACGAGTTCTTCGCGGGCCCGACGCTGCGCCGCCTCGGCGGGCGCAGCGCGGCGTGGCCGCACCGGCGCGTGCGGCTTCCGCTCGCGCGCAAGATCAGCTCGGCCATCGGGCGCACCGACTACGTGCGCGTCGCGATCGAGCGCGGGCGCGTCGTGCCGCTCGCGACGTCGGGCGCCTCGATTCTCTCCTCGACGGTGCGCGCCGACGGATGCGTGATCGTCCCGCGCGGCCTCGAGGGCATGGCGGAGGGGGCGGAGGTCGAGGTCCTCCTCTACGACGAGGACGCGCTCCCGCCCGAGAGCGCCCGGTGAAGCAGCGCCAGTTCCTCGAGGTCCTCGACCGCGACGAGGCGGAGGCGCGCTGGCGGGCGGCGGTCGACGCGGCGCCGCTCGAGCCGGAGCGCGTCCCGCTGCACGACGCCCTCGGGCGCGTCCTGGCCGCGGACGTGCGCGCGCCTGTCGACGTCCCGGGCTTCGACCGCGCCAACATGGACGGCTTCGCCGTGCGCGCCGCCGACACGTACGGCGCCTCGGAGGAGGCGCCCGCGCGGCTCGTCCTCGAGCCGGGCGCGATCGCGACCGGCGTCGCGCCGGAGGGCGAGGTCGCGCCCGGGCGCGCGCGCGCCATCGCGACGGGGGCGATGCTGCCGCGCGGCGCGGACGCCGTCGTCCCGGTCGAGCACACCGACGTCGAGGGCGAGCGCGAGCTCCTCGTCCGCCGCGCCGTCGCGCCCGGGGGCGCGGTCTCGTTCGCGGGGACGGACGTCGGGGCGGGCGAGACGGTCCTCTTCCGCGGGACGCGGCTCACCTCGCGGGAGACCGGCGTCCTCGCGGCGATCGGCTGCGACGCGGTGCCCTGCGTGCGGCGCCCGCGCGTCGCGATCCTCTCCACCGGCGACGAGATCGTGCAGCCGGGCGAGCCGATGCGGCCCGGGCTGGTCTACGACAGCAACGGCCGCATCCTCGCCGACGCGGTGCGCGAGCTCGGCGGGGAGCCCGAGTTCCTCGGCGCCTTCCGCGACGACGAGTCGGCGCTGCGGCGCGCGCTGCGCGCGGCGCTCGAGCGCGCGGATTTGGTGCTGCTCTCGGGCGGGACGTCGAAGGGGGAAGGCGACCTCAACGCGCGCGTGGTCGCCGAGCTCGAGCCCGGCATCCTCGTGCACGGGGTCGCGCTGAAGCCCGGAAAGCCCATCTGCCTCGCGGCGCACGGGCGAAAGCCGGTCGTGGTCCTCCCCGGGTTCCCCACGTCCGCGATCTTCACCTTCCACGAGTTCGTCGCGCCCGTCGTGCGGCGCCTCGCCGGCCTGGCCGAGGCGCGCCGGGAGCGGGTCGCCGCCCGCCTCGCGCAGCGCGTCCACTCGGAGCGCGGCCGGCTCGAGTACCTGCTCGTCGGCCTCGTGCGCGGGGCGGACGGCGCGCTGCGCGCGTGGCCGATGGGGAAGGGCAGCGGCTCGGTCACCGCGTTCAGCCGCGCGGACGGCTTCGTGCGCATCGAGCGCCACGTGGAGATCGTGGACGCCGAGGCGCCCGTCGAGGTGACGCTCCTCGGGCGCGAGCTCGCGCTCGCGGACCTCGTCGTGATCGGGAGCCACTGCGCGGGCCTCGACGCCATCGCGAGCGCGCTCGCGGACGAAGGTTGGACGGTGAAGGTGCTCGCGGTGGGGAGCCACGCCGGGCTCGAGGCGGCGCGCCGGGGCGAGTGCGACGTCGCGCCCGTCCACCTCCTCGACCCCGCGAGCGGCCGCTACAACGAGCCCTTCCTCTCGCCCGGGCTGCGGCTCGTCCCCGGCTACGAGCGCATGCAGGGCGTCGCCACCCGGCCGGACGAGACGCGCGACGTCGAGGCCCTGCTCGCGGACCCGGCGCTGCGCATGGTGAGCCGGAACCGCGGGGCGGGGACGCGGGTTCTCATCGACGCGTTGCTCGCGGGGCGCCGGCCCCCCGGCTTCAGCTACGAGCCGCGCTCTCACTACGCGGTGGCCGCGGCGGTGGCCCAGAAGCGGGCGGACTGGGGCGTCACGATCGAGCCGGTCGCGCGCCAGGCCGGGCTCCGCTTCCGCCCCCTGCGGGCGGAGCACTACGATTTCGTCGTGCCGGAGAGCCGGCTGGAGCGGCCGGCGGTGCGCGCGTTCCGCCGGCTGCTCCAGCCGGGAAGCGCGCTGCGCGCGCGGCTGACGCAGCAGGGCTTCGGGGCCTGACCGCGAGGGGGGTGGGGAGAGCGTGCGGACTGCCGTGCTCGTGATCGGATGCGCCATCGGGGCCCTGGTGCTGGCCGTGCTCCTCGTTCCCGAGGGCGAGGTGGCGACGCTGTCGACGTACACGGCGGACGGGCGTCCGCACGAGACGCAGGTCTGGGTCGTGGAGGGCGACGCGGTGCCCGGCGAGCCGGACGGCGCCGTCTTCCTGCGCGCCCATTCCCGCTTCGCGGAGTGGCTGCACCGGCTGGAGGCCTCGCCGCAGGTCGAGCTCGCGCGGCGCGGCGAGGCACGCGCCTACCGGGCGGAGGTCCCGGACCCGGCGCCGCTGCGCGAGCCGGTGAACCGCGCGATGGCGGCGAAGTACGGCGTGGCCGACCGGCTCCTCGGCTTCGTGCTCGACGCGGACATCTCCGTCCCGGTGCGCCTCGTGCCCGATCCCACCCGCGAGAACGCGGCGCGGGAGAAGTCGGAGGGGCATGCCGCGCCGCAGTGAGCGCGCGGCCGCTCCGGCCGAGGCCGCGCTCGAGCTGCGCATCGAGTCGCTCGCGAAGGGCGGCGAAGGGGTCGGCCGCGCGCCCGACGGCCGCGTCGTGTTCGTCCCCTTCACGGCGCCCGGGGACCTCGTGCGCGTCGCGGTCGTCGCCCGCCACGCGCGCTGGCTGCGCGGCGAGGCGGTCGAGCTGCTCGAGCCGGGCCCCGGCCGCACGGACCCGCTCTGCCCGCTCTTCGGCGTCTGCGGGGGGTGCGACTGGCAGCACCTCGACTACCCGGTGCAGCTCGAGGCGAAGCGCCGCATCCTGGCCGACGCGCTGGAGCGCATCGCGCGCGTGCGCGTGCCGGACGGCTTCCCCTTCCACCCCTCGCCGTCGCCCTACGGCTACCGGAGCCGGGCGCGCGTCGCGGCGCGCCGCGGTCGCGTCGGCTTCCGCCGGCGCCACTCGCACGCGATCTGCGCGGCGTCGCGCTGTCCCGTTCTCGTGCCCGCCCTCGACGAGCCGCTCGCCGCGCTCGCGCGGCGCCCGCCCGAGCCGACGGGCGAGTGGGAGCTCTCGGCGGGGACGGAGGGCGGCGCGAGCGTCGCGCGCGTCCCCGTGCGCGACTCGGGCACGCACGTCGACGTGGAGGTGGCCGGTGAGTGGCTGCGCGTCTCGGGCGGCAGCTTCCTCCAGGCGAACGCCCTCCTGCGCGAGCGGCTCGCCCTCGCGGTGGGCGACGCCGCGGGACGCGGCGGCCGCTGCCTCGAGCTCTTCGCCGGCGCGGGCCTCTTCACGATCCTCCTCGCGCGCCGCTTCACGCGCGTCCTCGCCGTGGAGTCGCACCCGGGCGCGGCGGCCGATCTCGAGGAGAACGTGCAGACCGCGGGCCTCGACGAGGTCGTCGAGATCCTCGCCCGCCCGGTGGAGGACGCCTTCGCCGGCGCCCGCCTCGCCGCGTTCCGGCCCGAGGTCGTGGTGCTCGACCCGCCGCGCACCGGCCTCGAGCCGCCCGCCCGCGACGGCCTCCCCCGCCTCGGGGCGCGCCGCCTCGTGTACGTCTCCTGCGACCCCGCGACGCTGGCCCGCGACGTCGCCGTGCTCGCCGACGCCGACTACCGCCTCGCGTCGCTCGAGGGCTTCGACCTCTTCCCGCAGACGGCGCACGTGGAGGCGCTCGCGGTGATGGAGCGCTAAGGGGCCCGCTAGACCTCGATCACCCCGTAGCGCACCGCGACGCGCACGAGCTCGGTCGCCTTCCGGACGCCGAGCTTGCGCATGAGGCTCGTGCGGTGGGCTTCGACGGTCTTCGCGCTGATCGAGAGCTGCTGGCCGATCTCCTTGGCGGAGAGGCCCTCGGCGATCAGCTTCAGCACCTCGCGCTCGCGGCCCGAGAGCGCCCCGAGCGGGTCGGGGATCTCGGCGCGCGGGGCGCGCAGCTGCTCGACGAGCTGGCGGGCGACGGATGGGCTGAAGTAGCTGCCGCCCTCGGTCACCGCGCGCACCGCGGACACCACCTCGGTCGCGCAGCCGTTCTTCAGCACGTAGCCGTGCACGCCGAGGGCCGCGGCGCTCTGCACCACCGGCGGCTCGCCGTGGACCGAGAGCAGGACGACCTTCACGTCCGGGTGCGCGGCGCGCAGGTGCTCGAGCGTCTCGAGGCCGCCGAGGCGCGGCATCGTCACGTCGAGCACGACGACGTCCGGGTGCGTGCGCTCGACCTGCTCCAGCACCTCGCGGCCGTCGGCGGCCTCCGCGCAGACCTCGAAGTCGCTCTCCGCCTCGAGGAGCCGCTTGAGGCCCTCGCGGACGATGCCGTGGTCGTCGGCGATGAGGATCGACGTCATTTGACCGCTCGTTCGAGGGTACTCCCGCGCATCCCCGGGGGCAAGGAAGAAGCACGCCGGGGGCCGCTCGGCTAGCCTCGCGCCGACGCCTCCCGTCTGGTCCGCCCCCGCGGAGGAGCGATGTCGATGCGAGCGTCCCCGCCTGCGATGCGGGGAGCGGGGCCCGCGGAGCGCCGGTTCGTCGTCTACGTCGAGGGTCCGCGCGATCGCGACGTCATCGACGCGTGGGTGCGACGCGCGTCACCGTCGCTCGCGCGGCTCCTGGCCCCCGCCTGGGTGATCCTCGGGGGGCGCCAGCCGGCCCGCGCCGCGCTCCACCTCGCGCGCGCCCGCGAGGCGCTGGCCGGGACGCGCGGGCTGTGCGTCCTCGACGGCGACGCCCTGGCCGGGCCGCTCGCGAGCGACGCCGAGGGCCTCGAGCTGTTCACCTGGCGCCGGCGCCACATCGAGAGCTACCTGCTCGTTCCGGACGCGATCGCGCGCGCGTCCCGGTCGCGGGACGCGCGCCTGCGGCGCCTGCTCGACGACGAGCTGCCCCGGGCGGGCGACGAGGACGCCCTCGCGAGCTTCGACGCCAAGGGCTTCCTCGGACGCAAGGGCCCGCTGGCGCGCTTCCTCGGCCGGCCCGTCGCGCCGGGCGCGATCGCTCGCGCCATGCGGCTCGACGAGCTGCACGCCGACGTCCACGCGCTGCTCGAGGCGCTCGCCGCCGGGGTGGGGGCGCAGCGCCCCGAGGTCGCGGTGTACGTGCGCCCGCGCGGCGGGGTATGATGGCCCGACCAGGGACGGGACGCCGGGGAGGCAGCATGGCCGGATCCACGCGCGACCTCGAGCCCGACGACTACGGGGACGAGGCCTACTTCGACGAGCCGCACGTCGAGCCCCGGGTCTTCGACTCCTCGCTGCTGCGCCAGCCCGCGAGCGTCCTCTCCGCCCGCAAGCCCCTCCTGTTCGCGCCCTCGGACAGCGTGACCGACGCGATGCGGGCGATGCAGGCCGAGCACCGCGGCTGCGTGCTCGTGACGCGCGACGGCTCGCCGGCGGGCGCGCTCGCAGGGATCTTCACGGAGCGCGACGTCCTCTTCCGCATCGTCGACCGCGGGCGCAACCCCGCGACGCTCCCGCTCGGCGAGGTCATGACGCCCGATCCCGAGCGCCTGCGCGTCGGCCAGCCGTTCGCCGCCGTGCTCCAGATGATGCACGTGGGCGGCTTCCGCCACATCCCGGTCGTGGACGAGGAGGACCACCCGCTCTTCGTCGTCTCGGTGCGCGACGTGGTGCAGTTCCTGGTCGAGTCCTTTCCGCGCGAGGTGGCCACGTTTGCCGGCACGCAGACGCAACGCGAGCGCGAGGGTGCCTGAGCGCCGTCGCATCCCGACGCTCCTCGGGGCGGCAGTCCTCGCCCTCCTCCTCTCCGCGCTGCAGGCCGCGGCCGGGACGTTCGAGGCCCCGCTCCAGGTCGACCTCGCCGTGGAGGTCTCGGGACGCCCCGGAGCGGGCCGCACCTTCTCGGTCCCCATCGAGTCCGGCGACGCCACGGTGACCGGCCGCGTGCGCAACGTCCGGCAGGACGGCACGACGCGCATCGCGCTCGTCTTCGACTACCGCGTCCCGCGCGACACCATCGCGCTCGACGAGCTGATCGAGGGCTTCGAGATCACGCTGCTCGACGCCGAGCAGAACGTCCACGCCGAGTTCACGGCGGACACCGCGCTCATCCACCTGAACCCGAACCGGGCGCCGCTGCGCTACGTCGTCACGCTCTACACGCCGCCCGTCGAGACCTACACGCTGCGCCTGCGGGTCTTCGGCAACTACGAGTAGCCCGCGGGCTCGGGGCCGCGCCGCGCTACGGGTCGATCGCGTCGTGCAGCAGCGGCTCGGGCAGCTCGTCCGCGCGGGCGGTGCGCCGCACCTCCAGGAGGAGCTCGAAGGCCCGGCGCAGGAAGAGGGTCCCGAGGAGGACGTTCAGCAGCAGGAACACCGCGTTCGTCGCGAAGGCATACGCGAAGAGCGCGTCCTCGTGGCCGTGCGCGTCGAACAGCGCCGCCCAGGTGAACTCGCGCACGCCGAAGTTCCCGACGGAGGGCAGCGAGAGCGCGAAGTAGAGGAGCGGGATCCGGGCCGCGAGGTCGACCCAGGGGATCGGGATGCCGAACGTGCGCGACGCGAGGCCCTGGATCACGATGTCGAAGACGGCGAGCGCCGCGAACCACGCGAAGAAGGGGAGCAGCGACACCGCGCTCACGCCGTCGAGCCAGCGCACGGCGTGCAGGACGCGCACGCGCCGGCGTAGGCCCGGGGCGGCGAAGAGCGCGGCCCCGACGCCCACGAGGGCCCAGCCCGTCCCCGCGACGACGGCCACGTCGCGGTTCGCGGCGGGCCCGCCGGGCAGGAACGGCAGCGCGACGGTGGCCTGCGCGAGGAGGACGACGAGGTGGACGGCGAACGGGATGAGCCCCGCCGCGACGGCCGCCCGCAGCCGGCTCCCGGTGAGCTGCCCGACGCCGAGCAGGAACGCCGCGTCGGCGAGCGTATTGTTCACGGCGCGGAACAGCTCGGACGCGCCGCGCACGGCGAGGACCTCGCGACGCCGCACGGGCTTCACGAAGCGGCGGATCGCCTCCGCCTGCAGGAGCGCGAAGACGAGGAAGAAGACCGCCTTGTCCAGCACCACGATCGCGAGGAAGAACGGGAGGTTCGCGCCCCGCGTCGCCGCCACGAGGCCGTGCCAGTCGGTGCGCCCGAACACCCAGAGCAGCGCGAGCGCCGAGATCAGCCACGGCGCCGCGCGGCGCAGCATGCGAAGCTTCGAGGCGGCCACGAACGAGGGACGATAGTGCGCGTAGGCGCGGAGCGCCGACGGTGACGGCGATGCGAGCGCTGCGCGTGCGGCGGCCGCGCCCGGCGGAGGAGGGCCCGCTCGAGCTCGGCGAGGAGCCGCGTCCGGACCCGGGGGAGGGCGAGGTGCGCGTGCGCGTCGAGGTGTGTGGCGTCTGCCGCACGGACCTCCACGTGGCCGAGGGCGACCTCTCGCCGCAGCGGCCCTCCGTCGTGCCCGGGCACGAGGTCGTGGGGCGCGTCGACGCCGTGGGCGCGGGCGTGCGGACGCCGCGCGAGGGCGATCGCGTCGGCATCGCGTGGCTGCACCGGAGCTGCGGCCGCTGCCGCTTCTGCCTGCGCGGCGACGAGAACCTCTGCGTCGCCCCGCGCTTCACCGGCTGGCACGCGGACGGCGGCTACGCCGACTGGGCGGTCGCGCCCGCGGAGTTCGTGTACCCGCTCCCCGAGCGCGCCGAGCCCGCGTCGCTCGCGCCGCTCCTCTGCGCCGGCATCATCGGCTGGCGGGCCTACGTGCGCTCCGGCGTGCAACCGGGCGAGCGGCTCGGGATCTTCGGCTTCGGCGGCTCCGCGCACATCGTGATCCAGATCGCGCGCCACTTCGGCAACGAGGTGTACGTCTGGAGCCGGGGGGAGCGGCACCAGGCGCTCGCCCGGGAGCTCGGCGCGGCGTGGGTGGGGGAGGGCGGCGCGAGCGCGCCGGGGCCCGTGCAGGGCGCGATCCTCTTCGCCCCGGCCGGCGAGCTCGTCCCGCCCGCGCTCGAGGCGCTCGACCGGGGCGGCGCGCTGGCGGTGGCGGGCATCCACCTCTCCGCGATCCCGCCGCTCGACTACCGGCGTCACCTCTTCGAGGAGCGCGCGCTGCGGAGCGTCACCGCCAACACGCGCGCCGACGGGCGCGCGCTGCTCGCGCTCGCGGAGGAGGCGCGCATCGCGACGCACACCGTCCCCTACCCGCTCGAGCGCGCGAACGAGGCGCTCGTCGACCTGAAGCGCGACCGCATCCGCGGCGCCGCCGTGCTCCACGTCGCGCCCGGGGCCTGATGCGCGCGCTCGCTCTCGACTTCGACGGCGTCCTCTCCGACAGCGCGCGCGAGGCGTTCGAGGTCGCGCTGCGCACGTTTGCGGCGCTGCGCCCGGACGCGCGGATCGCCGCGTGCGCGGAGCGCCCGTCCCCCGAGGCCCAGCCCGCGCTCTTCGCGGCCTTCGTCGGGCTCATGCCGCTCGGGAACCGCGCCGAGGACTACGGCGTGGCGCTCGCCGCGCTCGAGGCCGGCGCGCGGCTCCCGGACCAGCCCGCCTACGACGCCTTCCGCGCCGCCCAGGACCCCGCCTGGCTGCGCGCGTTCCACGAGCGCTTCTACGCCGAGCGCGCCGCGCTGGCGGCGACCGACCGCGCGCGCTGGCTCGCCCGTATGGCGCCGTACGCGCCCTTCCTCGAGGCGCTCCGCCGGCGCGCCGGCGAGGCCGTCTTCGCGATCGCGACCGCGAAGGACCGCGCCTCCGTCTGCGCGCTCCTCGAGGCGTGGCGTGCGGCCGACCTCTTCGACCCGCGCTGGATCCTCGACAAGGAGACGGGCGTCTCGAAGCGCTCGCACCTCGAGCGACTCGCGGGCGGGCTCGGCCTCCCGTTCAAGGAGATCACGTTCGTGGACGACAAGGTGAATCACCTCGAGTCCGCGGCGCCGCTCGGCGTCCGCTGCGCGCTCGCGGCCTGGGGCTACAACGGGCGTCGAGAGCGGGAGCGGGCGCGGGCGCTCGGATTCCTGGTGTGCCGCTTGGAGGACGCCGAAACGCTCCTCTTCGGGCCGGCGCCGCCGGCGCAGGCGCCGCGCGAGGTGCGCTAAGCTCGCCACGCCATGTCGCTCGGACTCGGCTTCCGGATGCACGCGGAGCGCACGCCCAACCCGAACAGCGTGAAATGGGTGCTGGGCGACGCGATCGTCCCGCCCGGCACGACCGCCGACTTCCACGAGCCGGTGGGCGAGGCGGTGTCGCCGCTCGCGGCGCGCCTGTTCGCGGTGAAGGGCGTGACGGGCGTCTTCCTGGCGTCCCATTTCGTGACCGTCTCCAAGGCGGAGGACGCCGACTGGACCGAGCTGGCCCAGCCGATCGTCGACGCGATCAAGGCCTTCGCGGCCTCGGGCGAGAGCGCGCTCGGCCCCGCGTTCGAGGTCGCCGAGCGCGCGCCGAGCGGCGACGTGGTCGACCGCATCCGCCGAATCCTCGAGGAGGAGGTGCGGCCCGCGGTCGCGATGGACGGAGGCGACGTCGTGTTCGCGGGCTACCACGACGGCGTCGTGGAGGTCCACTTGCAGGGCTCCTGCGCGGGCTGCCCGAGCTCCACGGCGACGCTGCGGTACGGCATCGAGCAGCGCCTTCGGGACGCGGTCCCGGAGGTCCAGCAGGTGGTCTCGATCTAGGCGGAGGCAGGCCGACGGCGCGGCGTCGTGACGTCCCCCCGGACGGCGCCGCGGAAGCGGATCCGGTGCGCGGCGCCGGGGGGAGAGTTGCGAGTGGCATTCGGGGCGAGGGGGTCCGTCGACGACCCGGCCGGCGGGTCCGCGCAGCAGGGGGCGCTGCGCGCGCGCCGGCGCATGACGCTGCGCGGAAGGCTGACGCTCGCGCTGCCCGTCGCGATCGCCGTCGCCTCGATCTGGCTGGCCGGGCCGGGCGGCGCCGAGCTGGATCAGGCGACCCAGTGGCTGGAGCCTCCGGCCGAGCTCCGGCTCGCGCCGAAGGAGCCGCCGCCGATCCAGCTCCCGTGGGCGCCGGAGGAGCTGCTTGCGCGGCTCCCGGCGTCGAGGCCCGCCTTCGAGAAGGCGCTCGCGAGCGCCGACTGGCTCGAGGGGCCGCCCGAGCCGGGCATGCCGCTCTGGGAGAGCGTCCCCGCGCCGGCCGACCGCGGCGATCTCGTGTCGCCGCTGCGCATCCAGTACAGCCTGGACGCCGCGCTCACGCGCTCGGTCTTCGAGCTCCTCGCCCGGAGCCACGTCGATCTCGGGCACGTCCTCGTGATGGACCCCGCGAGCGGGGAGCTCCTGGTGTACGCCTCCACCGACGTGGAGCGCTTCCCGCCGACCGAGACCTACCCGGCGGCGTCGCTCATCAAGGTCGTGACCGCCGCGGCCGCGCTCGACGGCGCCCCCGGCGCCGCGCAGCGCGGCTGCCGCTACGACGGCAGCCCGTACCGCCTCACGCGCGGGCGCATCGACCCCCCGCGCCGCGGGACGGAGGTGTCGCTGCGCAAGGCGCTCGCCACCTCGAACAACCAGTGCTTCGCCCAGCTCGCCGTCCACGAGCTCGGCGCGGCGCGCATGCTGAACGTGATCCGCCGCTTCGGCTTCCTGGAGTCGCCCGCGCCCGCGCACGCGGCCGGGATCGCGAGCGACCCCGGCCGCGACGCCTACGCGCTCGGCCAGCTCGGCTGCGGCCTCGCGGGCTGTCGCATCACGCCGCTCCACGCGGTGCGCCTCGCGGGCACCGTCGCCGACGGGATGCTGCGGCGGCCGCGCTGGGTGACGCGCGTCGTGGACGGGAGCGGGCGGGAGCTCGTCCTGCCGGAGCCCGAGCCGCCGCGCCGCGTCCTCACGCCGACCCTCGCGGCGCAGGTGCGCGACATGATGGTCGAGACCACGGTGCGCGGGACCGCGCGCCGCGCCTTTCACCCGCGCGGCCGACCGCTCCTCCCGGGCATCGCGGTCGCGGGCAAGACCGGCAGCCTCTCGGGCAAGGACCCGGACGGCCGCTACGAGTGGTTCATGGGCGTCGCTCCCGCGGAGCGGCCGCGCGTCGCCGTGGCGGTCGTCGTCGTGCAGGGCCCGCTCTGGCACCGGAGCGCGTCGCAGGTCTCGGCCGACGTCTTCCGGCTGCTCTTCTGCGAGACGCGCGGCTGCTCGCCGGACGGCGTGGAGCGCTGGCGGCCGCAGCCGGCGGAGCCGGCGTCGACGCAGGCGGGTGTCGGGGCGGCGCCGGTCGACGCGGCGCGCGACGCGGCGGGCTGATCCCGGCGGAAGGCGCGGCGTGTCGCGGGCGGCCGGCGCCTCGTTTCAGGCCACGCGCTCGCGCGCCCCGCCCGCGTCCGCGTCGAGGACGCGCGCCACCACGGCCCCGAGCGCGCCGGCCTCGCCGCGCTGGAGCGGCTCCACCGCGGGAAGACCCGCCACGAGCGCCTCGATCCGGCGGCGCGCCGCGGGCGTGAGATCCTCGAAGCGCAGCGCGACGCCGTCGGCGCCGTCGTTGCGCAGGACGCGCGCGCGCGCCGCGATCGGCGGCTCGCCGGCGACGCCGTACACGGCGAGCTCGAAGACGCGGCCCGGCTCGAGGTCGGGCTCGGGCTCGATGCGCATCCCGCCCGCCGAGATGTCGCGTCCGATCCAGGCGCGGCGCGCCTCGTCGGCGAGCGGGAGCACGCGGCTCGCGAACACGGCGCGGCGATCCTTGCGCCGCTCCGTCGCAGGCGAGAGGCCTCCCGCCGCCGCGCGCGCGGGCCCGGCCGCGTCGCCGAGGACGCCCGCCGCGCAGCGCGAGAGCGCCGTCTCGAGCGCGCGCTTCTGGACCGGGCCGAGCGGCTCGAACCCGAGCGCGATCGTGTACTCGCCGGCGCGCCGCCGGCCGCCCTCGCGCACGCGCAGCACCTTGGCGCGAAGCCACGCGCCCTGCCCCGCGAGCGCGGGCGGGAGCTCGAGCGTGATGCGCGTCCCGGGGCCGAAGGGCTGGCTCGCGAGCAGGCGCGCTCCGGTCGCCGAGAGCTCGATGAGGGTGGCGGTGCGCCGGCGCAGACCCGTCCGGCACTGCACCTCCGCGCCGACCGCGAAGCGCGGCTCGCGCCGGCGCTCGTCCCCCGCGTAGAGCGCGCGGAGCAGCAGCAGCCGCAGCGCCTCGCGGTGCACCGGAGTGCGCACGAGGAAGTCGAAGCCCCCGCGCCGGAGCCCGTCGCGCAGCGCGTTCGAGTCCTCCGTCGCGACCGCGATCTTGGCGGGCCCTCCCTCCGCGCGCGCCGGCCAGCTCTCGGCGAGCGCCGCGCGCCGGGGCGTGGTGACGAAGAGGGCGGACGGCGGCGGGATGCGCTTCGGCACCGCTCCGCCGCGCACGTGCGCGTACTCGACGTCGAGGTCGTCGAGGGCGTCGCGGACGTTCTCGAGCTCACCGTCGTCCACGACGAGAACCGAGGGCCCGTTCGCCATGCCGCGCCTCGCGAGTGTGATTCCCCTCTCCAGTCGGCCGGCGGCGCGCGCTGCTAAAGCGAGGCGGCGGGTCCCCCGGGGCAATGGCCGGCGCCGCGCCCCGGGGCCCGGGCTCGGCGCGCCACGGACCCGAGCAGGAGGACCCCGGCCGCCCCGAGGCCGGCCACCCAGGCGGGCGCAGTGTCGGGCGGGATGTCGATCGCGAGCTGCGGAAGGACGACGCCGAGGACGTTGTTCGCCCCGTGGCAGAGCGCCGCCGTCCAGACGCTCGCGCCGAGCCAGGCCGCCGTCCCGAGGTAGAGCCCGAGGACGAACGCGGCGGGCGAGTGCACCGGGTCGAGGTGGACGGCCGCGAAGGCGAGCGAGGAGACGAGGATCGCGCCGGCCGCGCGGAGGCGCCTGCGGGCGAGCTCCTGGACGAGCCCGCGGAAGAGGAGCTCCTCGCCGAAGGCCGGGGCGAGGCCGATCGCGAGGAACGCGAGGAGGCGCGGCGGGCCCGCCGTCGTCGCTGCGACGATGCGGTCGAGCTCCGCGAGCGTCCCCGTCTCGCGCAGCGAGACGAGCGAGAGGAGCACGCTCAACGCGTGGCTCGTGCACACGAAGCCGAGCGCGAGGAGCGCGAGGTCGCGCGGCGCGAGGCGCGGGCGTCGCATACGGAGGCCGTGGGGAAGCAGCGCGGGCCCGGCGAGGAGCGCTCCGCCGAGCGCGGTGCACGCGAACAGCGCCTGTGCGGCGAGGCCCGCGAGGAGCTGCGACGTCGGCGCGCCGCCGCCGCGCTGCACGATCGCGCTTCCCACGGCGGCGAAGGCGAAGCCCGCCGCGAGGAGCGCCGTCCCGACGAGGAACTCGCGGCGCGCGCGCGACGCCTCGCGGGCGCCGTCGCGCGGCGCGCCGGTCGACGCGGCCGGCCCGTCCACGTCTCGATGCTACCCTACCGGCGTGAGCGACTCGGACCTCGCGCCCGCGCTCCTCGTCGCGATGCCGCAGCTCCTCGATCCGAACTTTCACCGCACGGTGGTGTTCCTGATCGAGCACGACGAAGGCGGCACCTTCGGGCTCGTGCTGAACCGCGCCACGGATCTTCCGGTCGCGCGCCTGTGCGAGAGCCTCGGCATCCCCTGGCGCGGCCGCGCGGACAAACCCGTGAGCTGGGGCGGGCCCGTGCAGCCCGAGCACGGCTGGCTCCTCCTCGGCGACGCGGCGCCCGAGCACCTCGAGGCCGAGCGCGTGATGGACGGCGTCCGCTTCTCGCGCTCGCCCGACGTCCTGCGCGAGGTCGCGCAGGCGCCGCCGCGGCGCTTTCGCGCCTTCCTCGGCTACGCGGGGTGGGGCCCGGGCCAGCTGAGGGACGAGCTCGTCCAGGGCGCCTGGCTCGTCGCCCCGGCCACGCCCGAGTTCGTCTTCGAGGCCTCCGCCGAGACGCTGTGGGAGGACGTCGTGCGCCACCTCGGCATCGACCCCGCCACGCTGGTCCCGACCCAGGGCGTCAACTAGCCCCACCCCTGAACAGCGTTCTTGACAGAGGGGTCTGGCCCCGCGTTTAGAAACCTCCCCGTGGGGCTCGGAGCGTCCTAGGGAATTCGTTTTCAGAACTTCACGCTTCCAAATCCGAACCGAGTGGCGTAGGCTCCGCGCATGGGCCCGCCGCGCGAGCCGTTCCGGTATGCGCAGTTCTGCGCGCTCGCGCGCGCGGCGGAGATCCTCGGGCACCGCTGGAGCCTGCTCATCGTGCGCGAGCTGTTCCACGGGCCCATGCGCTTCCGCGACCTGCGCGAGCGCCTGCGCGACGTGAGCTCCAGCGTGCTCGCCGAACGGCTGCGCGACCTCGAGGCGCGCGGCGTCGTGCAGACCCGCGCGCTCCCGCCTCCGGCGGGCGTCGGCGTCTACGAGCTGACCGAGGACGGCCGCGCCTTCTGGCCCGCGCTCGTCGAGATCGCGCGCTGGGGCGCGCGCTTCCTCGTGCGCGAGGGGATGCGCCCGGGCGACCACACCGAGCCCGACTGGCTCCGCGCCGCCGCGCTCATCTTCGCGCGCGCGGGCGCCACGCCGGCGTGTCGGGTGGACCTGCGCGTCGTCGGCGCGCGGCGCGAGGCGTGCGTGCGGCTCGCCGGAGGGCCGGGCGGGACGCGCCTCGCCGCCGCCGACGATCCGCCCGCCGACGTCACCATCACGGGCTCCGTCGCCGAGTGCCTCGCCGTCATGGCGGGCGTCCTCGACCCCACGGCGCCGCCTCCGGGCTCGACCCTGCGCGCCGAGGGCGACCCGGCCGTCGCGCGCGCCGTGGCGCGCCTCTTCGAGATCGACTTCGGCTCCACAGGCCCGGGCCCCGCGCCGGGCGCGCCCCCTCACTGACCGCAACCCACCAGGAGACCTCATGGCCTTCAAGATCATCGGCAACGGCCTCTCCCCCTTCGTGCGCAAGGTGCGCGTCTTCTTCGCCGAGAAGGGGCTCGCGTACGACCACGAGCCGCTCATTCCCTTCAACGTCCCGCCCGAGTACAAGCGCAAGAGCCCGCTCGGGAAGATCCCCTGCCTCGAGCACGACGGCCGCGCGCTGCCCGACTCGTCGGTGATCTGCGCCTACGTGGAGAGGATCCACCCCCAGCCGCCGCTCTACCCGAGCGATCCCTGGGACTACGCGCAGGCGCTCTGGCTCGAGGAGTGGTCGGACGGCGCGGTCGTCGCGAACGCGATGGCTCCGATCTTCCAGGAGCGCGTGATCAAGAAGCTGTTCAAGCAGCCGACCGACGAGGCGCGCGTCGCGCAGGCGCGCGACGAGGCCCTGCCCAACTACCTCGCCTACCTCGAGGAGCGCATCGGGGACGGCGACTACCTCGTGGGCGGCCGCTTCACGACCGCAGACATCGCGGTCGCGAGCCCGTTCGTGAATCTCCGGCACGCCGGCGTCGAGGTGGACGCGAAGCGCTTCCCGAAGAGCGCGGCGTACCTGCAGCGCATCCTCGCCCGGCCCTCCTTCAAGGCGCTCGTCGAGGAGGAGAGCGCGGCGCTGCCGAAGTAGCCGAGCGGGGACGGGCCGGGGTCCGCGCCGGCCCCGGCCCGTCGCCTGCGGGGCGACGCGCGGTGAGCTCGCGCCGGGCGCGCCGGCCTCGGCCGTGCCCCGCCCGGCCGCCGGGTCCGGCCGCCGTGCGCGCGGACGGCGCTCGCCCGCGCGAGCCGCGCCGGTCGCGGCCGCCGCGCCGGGATAGAGTCCCCGCGAAGGAGGACGCGGTGGACGTCGGCACGCTGTTTTCGGTCGAGGGCAAGGTCGCGCTCGTGACGGGCGGCTCGCGGGGGATCGGCCTCATGATCGCGCGCGGGTACGCGGCGGCGGGCGCGAAGGTCTACGTCGCCTCGCGCAAGAGGGAGGCGTGCGAGGCCGCGGCCGCCGAGCTCTCGAAGCTCGGGACGTGCATCGCGCTTCCCGCCGACCTCGGCACGCCGGACGGTTGCCGCGCCCTCGCCGCGGAGCTCGCGTCGCGCGAGCCGCGCGTCCACGTCCTCGTGAACAACGCGGGCGCGAACTGGGGCGCACCGCTCGAGGAGTATCCGGACTCCGCGTTCGAGAAGGTCCTCACGCTCAACGTGACGGCGGCCTTCCGCCTCACGGTGTCGCTGCTCCCGCAGCTCCGCGCCGCGTCCGCGCCCGGCGACCCCGCGCGGGTCCTGAACGTCGGCTCGATCGACGGCCTCTCGGTCCCGCTGCTCGACACGTACGCCTACTCGTCGAGCAAGGCCGCGCTCCACCAGCTGACGCGGCACCTCGCGCGCCGCCTCGCGCCCGAGATCACGGTGAACGCGGTGGCGCCGGGCCCCTTCGAGAGCAAGATGATGGCGGCGACGCTCGCCCGCTTCGGCGACGCGATCCGCGACGCCAACCCGATGAAGCGGATCGGGACGCCGGAGGACATGGCCGGCGTCGCGCTCTACCTCGCCTCGCGGGCGGGGGCCTACCTGACCGCCGCGGTGATCCCCGTGGACGGCGGCATCTCGGGAACGCGCTGATCCGCGGAGCGACCCGGCGGAGCGGCGCCCGAGCCGGCGCGGCGCCGCCGGATCGCCGGCGTCGAGTCGCCGCGCGGGGCTAGGGCCCTCCGGGCCGCGGCCGCACGCGCACGCGCGCGAAGAGCGCGGGGTGGTCGGAGAGCGGGCGCCCGGCGTCCTCGAACCCGGGCGCCTCGCCGGCCTCGAGCACCTCGAGCGCGACGCGGGCCCCGTCGCGCCGGTAGAGGTAGTCGAGCCGCGGCCACGAGGGGGCCGCGGGCGCGGCGCCCGTGTCCTCGAGCCCGAGCGCGCGCGCGAAGTCGTCGCGCAGCGCCGCGTCGTCGGGGTCGCGCGCGTCGAGATTGAGGTCGCCGCCCACGAGGAGCGCCGCAGCGCCCGCGCTCGCCCGCAGGTGGTCGCGCAGCCGCTCGAGCTGCGCGCGCCGCGCGGCGCGGTCGGCGGCGCCGCGTCCCGCGTCGAGGTGCGTGTTCACGACGTGGAGCTCGAGGCCGCCCGGGAGGAGGAGCCGCGCGTGCTGGAAGCCCTTCGACGCGAGGCAGTCGTTCGCGCCGCCGAGCCAGCCCGCGCACGCGTCGTACGCGCCGCTCGCAAGACCGAGGAGCGCGCTGCGCGGAAGGCGCGCGAGGAGAGTCAGCCCCGAGCCGCGGCAGCCGAGCAGGCAGCCGACCCCGTCGGACGCCGCGTCCGCGCCGTCGCGCGCGACGAGCATCGATCCCACGCCGGCGCGGAGCCGGGGGTGGTGCGCGAAGTCCTCCTGGAGGAGGACGACGTCGTAGCGCTGCACGAGGTGGGCGATGCGCGGGAAGCGGCGGGCCGGGTCGTCGCGCGCGATCCACGCCGGAAGGCCGTGGGTGTTGTAGGTGAGGACCGAGAGCTCGACGGCGGCGCCCTCCGCGCGGACGGGCGCCGGGGCTCCGACGAGAAGCAGCAGGCGGACGAGGAGGGCCACGCCGAGGCCGCCGCGTGCGGCGGCGAGGACCCGGACGCGCCGCGCGCGACGCACGTCGGCCACGGCGCGGCGCGCAGCGCCCGGGCTACGCGCCCGGCGCGGGCCCGGGGGCAGCCGCCTCGAGGACACCCGGCGACGGCGGCTCGGCTTCGCACGCGCCGTCGCGCTCCTTCGAGACGCCCGCCGCGCGACGCTCGCAGTCGTTCGCGTAGGTGAGCCCGTCGCACCCGCAGACCGGGTCGTAGAGGTCGGCGCACGCCTGCGGCTGCTCGACGCAGATCCCGACCGCCGGCGCCTGGCTCGCGCACGCGCCCGACGGGAGCTCGCAGAAGCTCTCGCCGGCGCATCCGTGCGCGGCGTCGCACACCTCGATCGTGGAGACGGGGAGCGCGTCGACTGCCGGCGCCGCGCCCGGGAGGAGCGCGACGGCGAGCGCAAAGAGCGCGGCGGGCCAGGGCGGTGTGCGCGGCACTGGCGGGCACTCTACCACGGCGCGCGGCGAAGGGGCGGCGTGACGCCCTTCCGACGGCGCGCGCGACGCCCTACAGCACGGTCTCGAACAGCTCGAGCACCGGATGCCCGAGGTAGGTGCCCTTCGGCGCGCGCGCCTGCCGGTGCGCCTTCGCGAACGCCTCGGAGCGCGTCCAGGCCTCGAACGCGTCACGCGAGTCCCAGACGGTGTGCGAGGCGTACAGCGTCTCCGCCTCGCTGCTCGGACCGCGCAGCAGGTGGAAGCCGCGGAAGCCGGGCACATCGTCGAGGTACGACTCGCGCGAGCGCCAGAGCGCCTCGAACGCCTCCTCGGCGCCGCGCGCGATGCGGAAGCGGTTCATCGCGACGAACATCAGGCGTCCTCGGCGAGCCAGGATACCGGCGGCCCGTGCGGAGAGCACGCGGCGAGCGTGCGCTCCTCGCCGCCCGGAAAGCTCGTGAGGAGGACGCGGAACACGAGGCCCTCGCCCGGCACGAGGACCGGCTCGAGACGCAGCCACGCAAGGGGCGACGTCGGCTCCGCCCGGGCGCCCGCCTCGCGCACGAGCTCCGCGAGCCGCGCCGCGCCGGCGCGGCCCAGGTACTGGAGCACGATCGAGTGGAAGACGACCGTCGCGGCGCCCGCGGCGGGCGCGAGCCGCCGCGCGAGCCACTCGCACGCGTCCGCGCGCTCCACGGGAGCGGGCACGCGCGCCGCGACCTCGAGCGCGGCGTCGAGCCGGGCGCGGCGCTCCGCCTGGTCGGGCCAGAGGAAGCTCCGGAGCGCGAGCCGGCCCTCCTCGGTGTCCGCCGCCAGCGGCCGCGCGTCGCACCCGGCGCGCTCCGCGACGTCCAGGCGCCCCGCGAACGCGCGCGGAGGGCGGCCCTCGTAGATGCGCTCGAAGCGGACGGGCGAGTCCGGGTCGCCGAACGCGAAGCCCGGGCTCTCGTACCGGTAGCGGTCGAAGCGCAGGTTGAGGCCCGCCGACGAGCCCACCTCGAGGAGCCGCAGCGGAAGGCCGCTGGCGCGCGCCACGGCGAGGAAGCCGCCGAGGAGGCACGCGGAGCGCCCGACCTCGTTCGTCTGCACCGGCGCGACGACGCTCGCGCGCAGGCGCTCGCGCTCGGCCTCGAGCACGGCGCGGAACGCCCGCCACACCTCGGCCGCGTCGCCCGGCGTGCCGCCCGCGGACGGGTAGTGGCGGGCGAGCGCCGGCGCCTCGCCGGTGAGGACCAGACGGTGCACCGCCCCGGCGAGGCGCAGCGCGAGCGCCGAGAGCCGCGCGTTCTCCTCGTGGCCGTCCAGCACGGCCCAGGTCGGGCCCCCGTCCCTGCAGTCGTCGGCCGCGCGCGCGAGGATGCCGGCGTAGAGCGGGGAGCCCAAACGCCCGCACCAATCCGCCTGCTCGCGCAGCACGTCCGCGATCTCCGCGCGGCGCGCCTCCGCGCTGCGGTTCCGCTCGGCCGACCGCTCGCCTCGCATCGTGTGCCCCCTAGCGCGCGAAGAGCGCGAGCGCCTCGCCTTGGACGAGGCGAAGCGCGATCACGGTCACGACGCCCATGTAGAGGGCGCGGAAGTCCTCCTCGCGCACCGAGGCGAGGATGCGCGTCCCGAGCCAGGTCCCCGCGATCGCGGTCGCGGAGAGCGCGGCGAGCGGGAGCAGCCAGTCGCGGTACGCGAACCCGACCGCGCCGAACGCGAGGAGCTTCGCCACGTGCTGCGCCGTCGCGCACGCCGCCTTCGTGCCGATCAGCCCGAAGCGGTCGAGGCCGAGGCGCAGGAAGAAGGGCGCGTCGAGCGGGCCCGTCGCGCCGATCGTCGGCGAGAGGAGGCCGACGGCGCCGCCCACGAAGAAGAGACGCCGGCCGGGCGAGCCCCCTTCCCCGCGCGCGGCGAGCGCGAGCCACTCGGGGCGCCAGGTGGCCACGAGGACGAAGACGCCGATCGCGGCCTCGAGCCCGCGCGCCGGCGCGGCGCGCGCGAGCGCGACGCCGACGAGCGCCATCGGAACGAGCGGCGCCGCGAAGCTCGCGACGAGCGGCCAGCGCACGTGACGCCGCTGCGCGGCGACGCGCGAGGCGTTCGAGACGAGCTGGACCGCGGCGTGGACCGGCACGGCGACCAGGGGATCGAGCCAGAGCAGCATCAGCGCGAGCAGCGTGATGCCGCCGGCCATCCCGACGACCGCCGAGAGCGCGCCCGTCGCGACCGACGCGGCGCACAGGAAGGCGAGCGCGGCCGGCGTGAGCATCAGTGGAGCGGCGCGGCCGGCCGCGGCCCCACGTAGCGCTGCGCGGGCCGGATGATGCGGCCCTCGGCGAGCTGCTCGCGCGCGTGCGCGAGCCAGCCGGCCACCCGGCCGGCCGCGAAAGCGGGGGTGAACAGCGCGCGCGGGAGCCCGACGGCGTCGAGCAGCACCGCGGTGTAGAACTCGACGTTCGCCTCGAGCCCGCGCCCCGGGTGGCGGCGCGCGAGGACCTCGACCGCCGCGCGCTCCACCGCGCGCGCCAGCGCGAGGTAGCGGCTCCCGACGCCGGCCGCCTCGAGCCGCTCGAGCGCCGCCTCGAGCACGGCGGCGCGCGGGTCGCGCACGCGGTAGACGCGGTGCCCGAGGCCCATGATGCGGCGGCCGGCGGCGAGCTCCGCCTCGAGCCAGGCGGCCGCGCGCTCCGGCGCGGCGATCGCGTCCAGCATGTCGAGGACGGGGCCCGGCGCCCCCCCGTGGAGCGGGCCCTTCAGCGCGCCGAGCGCGGCCACCACCGCCGAGACGAGGTCCGCGCGCGTGGAGGCGACGACCCGCGCGGTGAAGCTCGACGCGTTCATGCCGTGCTCGGCGACCGTCACGAGGTACGCGTCGAAGGCGCGCGCGCGGGCCGGGTCGCACTCGCCGGTCGCCATGCGCAGGACGTCGTCGGCGTGCGGCAGTGCGGGATCCGGCGCGATCGGCGCGGCGCCGCGGCGCACGCGCGCCCACGCCGCGGCGAAGACGCCGACCGCGCCCGCCAGCCGCGCGCACGTCGCCTCCGGCGTCGCCGCCTCCACGAGGTGCGCGACGCCCGCGCGCAGCGCGTCCATCCCGTGCGCGGTGGCGAGCGCGTCGCCGAGGCGGGGAAGGCGCTCGAACGCCTGCGCGCGCGCCGCGCCGAGCAGCGCCGCGATCCGCGCGCTCGCCGCGCCGTCGGGCAGCGCGCCGTCGAGGAGGAGCCCGTAGACGTCCTCGAAGCGCGCCTCGCGCGCGAGCGCCTCGACGTCGTGGCCGCGCACCACCAGGCGGCCGCGCGCGCCGTCCACCTCCGAGAGCCGCGTCTCGGCGACGACGACGCCCTCGAGCCCGCTCCGCACCTCCGCGCCTTCGATGCCCGCCGCCATGCTGCGACCTCCGCGTGCGACGGCTACCCTAGCGTGGGCATCAACGTAGATCAATATATTGATTCACATGCCGGAAGATCAACGTTACGTCGGCGCGCGGGAGGCGGCCCGCCTCCTCGGGGTGAAGCCGGCGACGCTCTACGCGTACGTGAGCCGCGGCCTCCTCGAGAGCGCGCCCGGCGAAGGCGGCCGGGCCCGCCGCTACCGGCTCGCCGACGTCGAGCGGCTGCGCGCCGAGGGCCGGCGCGCCGGGACCGCGCCCGCGCTGCGCTGGGGCGAGCCGGTCCTCGACTCGGGCGTCACCGCGATGGCGCAGGACGGCCCGCTCTACCGCGGCCGCCCCGCGCTCGCGCTCGCGCGCGACGGCGTCTCGTTCGAGGCGGTGGCGGAGCTGCTCTGGACCGGGACGCTGCCGCCGCAGCGCCCGGTCTGGCCGGACGACGGGCCGGATCTCGCGCCGCTCGCCTCCCTCGTCCCGCCGGGAGCCCCGCCCGCGGCGATCCACGCCCTCGTCGTGGCGGGGCTCGCGCCGCGCGACCCCGGGCGCTTCGACCTGCGTCCCGAGGCGGTGCTCGAGCGCGCGAGGCGACTGATCCGCACGCTCGCCGCGTCGCTCGCGTGCCTCCACGGCGGCGCGGCGCGCGCGCGCGGCCTGCGCGCGGCTCGGCGCGCGGCCTCGGTCGCCGGCGCCGCGGCGTGCGCGCTCGGCGTCGAGCCGCGCCCGCGCACGCTGGCCGCCCTCGACCGCACGCTCGTGCTCCTCGCCGACCACGAGCTCAACGTCTCGACCTTCGCCGCGCGGGTCGCCGCCTCGGCGCGCGCCGATCCGTACGCGGCCCTCCTCACGGGTCTCGCGGCCCTCTCGGGCCCGCGTCACGGCGCCGCATCGGACCGCGTGGAGGCGCTCCTCGTCGAGCTGGAGTCGACGGGCGACGCCGCGCGCGTCGTGCACGAGCGCGAGCGCCGCGGCGAGCTCGTCCCCGGCTTCGGACACCCCTTCTACGACGAGGGGGACCCGCGCGCGACGCTGCTCCTCGAGACCGCGCGCGAGCTCGGCGGCCGCGCGCGCGCCGCGGCCTCGCTCTTCGACCTCGTCGAGGCGATGCGCGCCGCCGGAAAGCAGCCGCCGAACGTGGACGCCGCGCTCGTCGCGCTGCGCGCGGCGCTCGGCCTCCCGCGCGGCGCGGCTGCGGGGCTCTTCGCCGTGGGGCGCGCCGCGGGCTGGTTCGCGCACGTCCTCGAGCAGTACGGAAGCCCGAGCCTCCTGCGCCCCCGCGCGCGCTACGTGGTCGAAGGCGGCGGCGCGGAGCCCGCGTAGCGCGCGCCGAGCCGCCGCCGGCCCCCGGCCGCTGCGTCCGCGGGCCGCTCGGATCCGCGCCCCGGGCGGGCTGGTATGCTCCGCCGCCGTGGAAGAGCCCCTCGGCATCGACGTCCTCGTGCTCGGCGCGGCGTGGTACGTGGTGCTCCTCTTCTCGCTCACTGTCCACGAGGCGGCACACGCCTTCGCCGCGCTCCGCGGCGGCGACCGCACCGCGTACCTCGGCGGGCAGGCCTCGCTGGACCCGATCCCGCACATCCGCAGGGAGCCGCTCGGGACGGTCGTCTTCCCGCTCCTCGCCTATGCGCTGAGCGGGGGCGCCTGGATGTTCGGCTGGGCGAGCACGCCGTTCGACCCCGTCTGGGCGAGCCACCATCCGCGGCGCGCGGCGTGGATGTCGCTGGCGGGCCCGGCGGCGAACCTCCTCCTCGCCGTCGCGGCGGGGGCGGCGCTGCGGGCCGGGCTCCAGGCGGGCGTCTTCCTGCCCGAGCCGGTCGGCTTCGCGCACCTCGTCGGCGCCGTGGACGGCGGCGTCGCGGCGGCGGCCGCGACGCTGCTCTCCATCGCGTTCACGCTGAACCTCGTTCTCTTCGTCTTCAACCTCTTCCCGCTCCCCCCGCTCGACGGCGCGGGCGCCCTCGGCCTCGTCCTCCCCGAGGACGCGACGCGCCGGCTGCAGGAGTGGTTCGCCTCGCCGGGCATCGCGCTCGCGGGGCTGCTCGTCGTCTGGCTGCTCTTTCCGCGCGTCTTCGCGCCGGTCCACCTGGCGGCGCTGCAGTTCCTCTACGCGGGGGTGACGCCTTCCTGAGAGCGCGGGGCCCGGCCTCGCTCATCCCTCGCGCGGCGCGCCGGCCGCGGGGCGCGCGGACTCGCCGCCCCCCTCGCCGGCGCTCGCGCGGGCCGCGGCGATGCGGGCGTCCAGCATGGCGCGGAACTCGTCGCGGGTGTTCGCGTGCGGGAACGGCTCGTCCGGCACCGGGACGCCGAGCGCCGCGCAGAGCGGCCGCCAGCCGTCGGCGGCACGCCATTCGACGAGGCGGCCCTTCGGAGCCCGCGCGCGCACCTCGGCGTCGTGGCGCTCGAACGCGGCGATGCAGGCCGCCTCGTCCTCGAGCGCGGAGGTGAAGCGGCGCCCGTACATCTCGTCGAGCATCTCGCGCCACGGGCCGCTCGCCTCGCGCGTCGCCGGGAAGATCGTCGCGCTCGCGCTCTTCCACCAGGAGTGCGGGTCGCGCACGGAGTGGAGGACGATCGCCTCCGGGAACGCGGCGCTGACCTCCTCCCAGAACGATCCGACCGGCCAGTCCACCGCGGCCACGTAGCCGCGGAAGAGCGCGTGCCAGTCGACGGGCTCCCCGCGCGCCGCCGCGGTCCAGACCGGCACGTGCGTCGGGTTCGCGAGCACCTCCACCATGTGGTAGCAGCGTCCGCCGAGCAGCCGCTCGAGCGCGAGCTTCAGCGAGAGAGTCCCCGTGCGCCCCAGCCCGGCGCCCACCACGCGCAGCGTCATCCCGTCTCCTCCTGCGGCGGTTCGTCTGCATCGGCCGGCCTCGCGCGCGCGACCTCCGCCGCGAGGAGCCAGGCCACGCCGGCCACGATGCAGACGTCCGCGACGTTGAAGATGCCGGTCCGGAGCGGCCCCACGCCGAGGCTCACGAAGTCGGTCACCGCGCCTCCGTGGGCGAGCCGGTCCAGCCAGTTCGCGAGGCCGCCGCCGGCGAGGAGCGCGAGGCCCGGGAGGGCGCGCCCGGCGGCGAAGCCCGTCGCGAGCGCGGCGGCGCAGAAGAGCGCGAGGCCGATCGGGGCGACGACGACGAAGAGCGCGGCGCGCACGGCCTCGGGGAGGAGGGCGCCCGCGCTCAGGAACGCGCCCGCGTTGCGCGCCAGCTCGAAGCGCAGCGCGTCGCCGAGGAGAGAGATCGCGGGGCCGCCGTCGAGCACGCGCACGGCGGCCTCCTTCGCGGCGTGGTCGCACCCGATGCACGCGGCCGCGAGCGCGGCGAAACGGAGCGGGCGCCGCGGCGCGGGCCTCGCGCCGCGGCCTCGCCGCCGAATCGCGCGCGGCGTCACGCCGCGGCCTCGGGCTCGCTCTCGCGCGGCGCGCCTCCCGTGCGCACGAACGCGGCCCAGCGCGCGGCGGCGTCGCGGTCGGGCGGGCCGTCGCGCCGCCTCGCCTCGACGTGCGCCGCGAAGCTCGCGGTGAAGGGCGCCGGCCGCGTGTCCCACCACGCGGCCACGCCCGGCAGCGAGATCCACCACGCGAGCGTGTCGGACCAGCGCCGCCATACCTCGTCCGGGAGCGCCCGCGACTTCGCCTGATGGAACATGAACTCGAACGCGCCGAACATCTCGTAGAACGCCCAGGCGAGCTGCGCGCGCTCGAGCGGGCCGAGCGCGGCGGGATCGGCGCTCCCGCGCGTGAGCACCGCGGAGAAGTCGGCGTCCGAGCTGAGCCGCGCCTGCATCGCGGCCACGCGGTCGAGGGCGCGCGCGTAGCTCTCCGTGCGGAGCGAGTGCGTATTCTGGCGGACCTGGTAGGCCAGGTAGACGAGCGAGACCACCACGGCGACCCCGCCCGCGAGCTCGCCGAGCTGCGCGAGCGCCTCGAGGCCGATGCTCATGGGCGCCCCTCCGCGGGACGCCCGTCGCGCGGCCGCCCGAGGGTCCGCGCGCGCGCGGCGGACGGCCTGCTCAACGGGCCTCCGCGCCCTTGCGCGCGGGGCCCCGGGGCCTTCGCGAGCCCGCGCGCCGCCCGCGCGCCACCGCGCGCGGGCTCCAGCCGAAGCGGGCGAGGGCGGCGCGGCCCGCGGCGTCGAACGCGACGCCTTCCCGCTCGAGCAGGAGGCGCTGCGCGGCGTCGCAGCCGGGCGCCGCGCGCGGGCTCACCGCGCCGCGCGCGTTCACCACCCGGTGCCAGGGGACGGCGTCGCCGCGCAGCGCGGCGAGCGCGTAGCCCACCTGCCGCGCCGCGCCGGGACGCCCGAGGAGCCGCGCGATCTGGCCGTACGTCGCGACGCGCCCGCGCGGGATCCGCCGCACGACGGCGTAGACCTCCTCGTACGCGAGGCCCGCGCGCGGCCGCGCCGGGCGCCGGGCCGGGCTCGGCGCGCGCGCACTCACGCGGGCCGCGAGACCACGCGGATCGCCGCGCCGACGGCCGCCGCGCCGGGCTCGACCACCTTCCAGTACACGCCGCGGCGGTTCAGCGCGCGCGTCGCCGGCGCCTGCACGAAGCGCAGCGCGTCGGCGCCGAAGCGCGCGCGGAACGCCGCGCAGCCGTCGTGCGGCTTGGGCGTCACCTCGACGAGCGCCTCGCCCACGCGAAGCCGCGTCCCGGCCGGGAGATTCGCGCGCGAGAGGTCGAGGTCGACGAAGAGATTGTCGCCGAAGACGGTGAGCGGCTGCCCGTTCGCGACGAGCGCCGCGAGCGGCTGCCACATGACGGCGAGCTGCGCGTCGGCGTCGCGCGGCGGCCGGCGCGTCCAGTCGTCGCCCGGGACCCCCTCCGCGCCGAGCACCACCGCAGGGGGCGTCTCGCGCGCGCCGTCCGCGCGGCGGCGCACGATCAGGGCGAGCGTCCCGTCGTCGCGCGGAGGCGCGGGGAGCGCGCGCGCGCCCGCTTCGAGCGCGTCGAGCGCGAGGTGGCGCGACGGGTCGCCGCGCGGCGCGCGGGGGCGGTCCGGCATCGAGGGCACGCTAGCGCAGGCGCGCCCCGCGCTCCGCGAGGAGCTCGCGCAGGAGCGAGCGGTGGCAGCGCGACGCATCCGGGCAGTAGCAGCCGACCGAGAAGTCGGTCTGCCGCGAGAGCGCGGCGAGGAGGTCGAGGAGGCGCGCGGGCGCGGGCGCGGCCATCTCCTTGCGGTAGCGGCGCGCGAACGCCTTCCAGGCGCGCTCGTCGCCCTCGGGCGCGCGCCGCGCCGCGCGCACGGCCTCGGCGCTCGGCGCGAGCTCGGGCAGCCAGAGGTCGTAGATTCCGCGCGATGCCAGCTCGCGCTTCGGCACGCCGCGCGGCGGGAAGCGCACCGTCCCGAGGCGCAGGCCCTCGCCGCGCGCGCGCGGCGTCCCGAGCCGGACGACGCGCAGCGCCATGGCGGCGGCCGCGGCCCGCGTCTCACGGCGCCGGGGCCCGCCGCGCGAAGGCGAGCGCCTGCTCGAGGCGGTCGTTGCCCCAAAAGAGCTCCTCGCCGACGACGAAGCTCGGCGCCCCGAAGATCCCGAGCGCGGTCGCGCGCTCGGTCTGCGCGCGAAGGCGCTCCTTGGCGCGCGGCGCCTCGGCGGCCGCGAGCGCCGCGCGGGGGTCGGCGCCGGCCTCGGCGAGGACGTCGCCCACGACGTCGCGCGAGGCGATGTCGCGATCCTCGGCGAAGTTGGCGCGGTAGACGCCGCGGACGAACCCGGGCAGCCACGGCGCGTCGGCGTGCCAGCACGCGACGCGCGCCGCGACGAGCCCGTTGCGCGGAAACACCGACGGCCGCCGGAACGGGAGCTTCAGCTCCTCGCAGATCCGCTCGAGGTCCCGCCACATGTAGCGGCCCTTCACCGGGTACAGGTTGAAGGGAGAGTCGTTCCAGCCCTGCGCGCGGAAGATCGGCCCGAGGAGGAACGCCCGCCACGCGAGCGAGGCGCCCGCCGCGCGCGCGGCTTCCTCGGCCCGCATGACGGCCGGGTAGGAGTAGGTGCTCGCGAACTCGAACCAGAGCTCGACGCGCGACACGGGAGCAGTGTACCCGACGGCGCCGCGCGGGCTCCGTCCCGGCGCGGCGACGCGCCGCCGCCGTCCGCAGCGCCCCGCGCGCGGCGGCGCCGCGGCCGCGCGCGGCGCCCCGCGCGGGACGGCCACGCGGCCGGGCGCTCAGGCCGGGTGGCGGCGCGGGCCGCGCCGCGCGGGCGCTGCGCGCGGCGTCGGCGGCGCGACCGCGAGCTCCACGATCTCGGCGTCCGCGCGGCCCGCCTCGAGCCGAAGGCGCGCGACCGAGACGGGCAGCGCGAAGCGGCGGGGGCCGGCGCTCCCGGGATTGAGGTACGCGACGCCCTCCCGCCGCTCGAGGCGCGGGCGGTGCGAGTGGCCCGCGACGACGAGGCCGATGCCCTCGCGCGCGGGGTCGAGCGCGAGCTCCGCGAGGTCGTGGAGCACGTGGATGCGGACGCCGGCGAGCTCCACGTCCGCGCGCGCCGGCAGTCCCGCCGCCCACGGCCCGCGGTCGTTGTTGCCGCGGACCGCGACGACGGGCGCGAGCGCGCGCAGGCCGTCGAGCACCTCGGGCCCGCCGACGTCCCCCGCGTGGAGGACGAGGTCGACGCCGCGCAGCGCGTCCACCGCCTCGGGCCGGAGGAGCCCGTGCGTGTCGGCGATGACGCCGACCCGCACGGCGGGCGGGGCGCTCACCGGCCGGCCCCGCGTCGGCCCGCCCGCCGCGCGGCGCCGCGCAGCGTCCGCTCCCACGGCCGCGGCGCGAGGTACGCCTGACGGGCGAGCTCCGCCGCGTCGCGCCGCTCCGCCTCGCGCAGGACGCTCGCGCGCACGGCGGCGAGGGGGGCGCGCCCGGCCGCGAAGGCGTCGACGAGGGACGCGAGCTCCGCGTGCGCGCGCGGCGCCGCGCGCGCGCGCAGGAGCGCGAGCGCCCGCCGCAGCGCGCGCGCGTGCCCCTCGCGCGTCGCGGGCCGCGCGAGGGCTTGCGTGAAGCCGGCCTCGTAGCGCGCGCGCAGCGCGACGCCGGCCGGCCCGCGGCCGCCCTCCGGCTCGCGCGCCCCGGGCCGCCGCGCCCGCGCGATCGCGTCTGCGACGAGGCGGTCGAGCGCGCGCAGGCGCGCCGGCGCGTGCGCGAGGAGGAGCAGCGCGTGCGCGGCGTGGAACGCCGCGAGCGCGCGCGGCCCGGGCCGCCGCGCGAGGAAGGCGCGCAGCCGCCGGTACGCGAGGGCGCGCTCGAGGAAGTGCGCGCGCGCGCCGGCGTCGCGCAGGGCGCCCTCCTCCTCGACGGGGAGCCCCCCGAAGCGCGCGACGAGCGCGGCGGCGAAGGCGCCGCGCCCCGGTGCCGAGGGCGCGTCTCCAGCGCCGGAGGCTCCGCGCGCCGAAACCGCCCGGGCGCCGGCGGCGGCGGACGCCCCGCGCCCCGCCGCCGTTCCCGCGTCATACACCGGGACGTGTGCGAGACCACAGCTCGGGGAGCGGCTCTTCAGCACGTAGCCGCACACGCGCAGCCGGTCGAGCTCGCGGAGGCGGACGCCCGCCCAGCGCGTGAGCGCGGGCGTCCAGTCGCGCCCGCTCGCGGGATCCACGACGCGCGTCGCGCCGTCGCGCGCGCGCTCGAGCCGAACGGGCGGCCGCGGGACGCCCATGCCGACCTCGACCTCGGGGCACACGGGCACCCACTCGACCACGCCGGTCAGGTCGTCCGCGAGCGCGGCCTCGCGCTTGTGCCCTCCGTCCCAGCGCACGGCGTGGCCGAGCAGGCAGGCGGAGACGCCGATGCGGAGCGGGCCGCCGTCGCGCCGGCTCCCGCGCCCGTCCCGTGTCGCGCCGGCGCGGCCCGCGCCGCCCCTCAACGCGCCGCGTCCTCGTCCCAGGTGCGGAACGCGAGACCGGGGCCGTCGCCGGCTTCGGCGGCGTCGCGCGCGCGCGCCTCGGCGATGCGTGCGTGGTGAGGCGAGAGCGCGCAGGCGGGGTCCGCGGCCGCCGCGTCGCCCGTGAGCGCGAACGCCTGACAGCGGCAGCCGCCGAAGTCGAGCGCGCGCTCGGGGCAGGTGCGGCAGGGCGCGCGCATCCAGCTCTCGCCGCGGTACGCGTTCATGCCCGGAGCGTCCTCCCAGCAGGCGCGCAGCGCGCGCGCGGGGAACGACCAGAACTCGAGCGGAAGCGCCGCCGCGCCGTGGCACGGGAGCACCCGCCCGTCGGGCGCGACCACCAGGGCGCTCTTCGCCCAGCCGCCCATGCACGGCTTCGGGCGTCCGGCGAAGTAGTCGGGGAGGACGAAGAGGATCTCGAGCGCCGGCGCCTCCGCGCGGGCGGCCTCGGCCGCGTGCGCCGCGGCGCGGACCTGCGCGGCGGTCGGGAGGAGCGCGGCGCGGTTGCGCAGCGCGAAGCCGTGGTACTGCGCGTTCGCGAGCTCGAGCCGGCGCGCGCCGAGCCGCCGCGCGAGCGCGACGAGCGCGCTCACGTTCCCGACGTTGTGGCGGTGGAGCACGACGTTGAGCGTGAGCGGGAGGCCGAGCTCGCGCGCCGACCGCGCCAGCTCGAGCTTGCGCGCGAAAGCCTCGGTCCCCGCGATGCGGTCCGAGGCCTCGGGATCGGCGTCCTGGATCGAGAGCTGGACGCTCCCGAGCCCCGCGCGCGCGAGCGCGGCGAGGCGCTCCCCGTCGAGGGGGGTCCCGGCCGTCACCAGGTGGACGTGGAGATCGGCGCGCGCCGCCGCGCGCACGATCGCCTCGAGGTCGCGCCGCGCGCTCGGCTCCCCGCCGGTGAGCCCGACGTGGACGACGCCGAGGGCGCGCGCCTCCTCGAACGCGCGGCCCCAGGCGTCGGCGTCGAGGGCGTCGCGGTGCGCGGCGAGGTCGGTCGGGTTGGAGCAGTAGGGGCAGCGCAGCGGGCAGCGGTAGGTGAGCTCGGCGATCAGGTTCCAGGGCCGCGGCGCGCTCACGGGGTGCCCTCGAGGACGCCGAGGCGCTCCATGTCCTCGAGGAAGGCGTACGTCTCGCGCTCGACGTCCGGCGGAGCCTCGTGGCGCGCGCGCATCGCGGCCGCGACGGCGCCCGCCGTGCGCGCGCCGTCGCAGAGCGCGAGGATCTCTCGGCCGGCGCCGTGGATCCGCACCGCGCGCTCCGCGAGGACGGCCACCGGGCCTTCGGCCTCGTCGTGGAGCTTCACCCCGCGCGCGAGGACGAGACGCCGGCCGCCCCACTCGACGCCGTCGAGGAGCGCCCAGAGGATCTCGCACTTGCGCTCGAGCGCGCGCACGCAGCGCGCCTGGTCCTCCTCGCGCGTCGCGCGCTCGAGCACGAAGCGGAGGCCCTCGGCGGCGTCGCGCGGCGCCTGCTCCGTGCGGCTCTCGAAGTAGCGAAGGCCGTCCGTCTTCACCCACGGGTAGTGCCTCTCGAAGCACGCGATGCGCCGCGCCATCAGCCCGCCGGCCGCGAGCTCGGTGAGCGACGAGGCGACCGACTCGAGGAGGTCGTGGCCCGAGACGAACTCGACGTACGCGTCGCACGCGCGCCGCACGCCCGGGAGCACGTTGCGGAGCGACGCCACCTCGGCGCGCTCGAGCCCGACGGCGTCCGCGAGGCGCAGCCAGAGCTCGAGCCCGCCCTCGCGGGCGTCGTCGCCGTCGTGGTCGTGGATGCGCCGGATCCAGCGGCGGCGGAAGCCCGGGTCCTCCGACTTCGCGAGGATGATCCCGTCCTTGATGGGGATGCGCGTCTGGTAGTAGTAGCGGTTGCGCACCCAGCTGCGGATCTCCTCGGGCGCGAGCACCCCCTCGTGCATCCGCACGTTGAAGGGATGGCGGTCGTGGTAGCGCTCGGCGAGGACGCCGCGCAGCGCCGCCTCGAACGCCTCGGGCGTCACAGCGCGAGCTCCTCGCCGTCGCGCGCGATCCGGACGCCCGCCCGCGCCACCGCGGCGGCCTCGGGCGAGCGCTCGTCGAGGGCGGGGTTCGTGTTGTTGAGGTGGACGTAGTAGGAGCGCCCGGGCAGCGCGGCGAGGAGCGCGAGGCTTCCGCCCGGGCCGGTCATCGGGACGTGACCCATCTCGGTGGCGGACGGGGCCCCCGGGCGCATCGCGAGGAGCTCGTGCTCGCTCGCGAAGGTGCCGTCGACGAAGCGGAGGTCCGCCGCCGCGAGCTCCGCGACCGTGCCCTCGTCGAGGCGCTGGACGCCGGGCGCGTAGACGAGGCGCCGCCCGCTGCGGCGGTCCGTGATGCGCACGCCGACGGTCGCCTCCGGGTCGCTGCGCTCGAGCGCGCCGAGCCAGCCCGGGACCTTCCCGGGGACCGGGAAGAGCCGCGCCTCCAGCGAGTCGCTCCGGTCGAGCAGGAACGGCTCGTCGAGCTTCACGGCGGTCCACGCGGGCTCCAGCAGGCGAAACGCCGCGTTGTGCGCGAGGAGCGCGCGCCTCACCCAGGGCGTCGAGAGGATCCGATGCGGGAGCGCCTCGCGCAGCACGAGCAGGCCCAGCGCGTGGTCGAGGTCCGCGTTCGTGAGGAGGACCGCGTCGAGCGGGACGTCGCGCGTCCCGGGGCGCGGATGGAGCGCGGGCGCCGCCGCGAGCTGCGTGCGCACGTCCGGGCTCGCGTTGAGCAGGCTCCAGCGCGCGCCGTCGGCCGACACGGCGATCGAGGGCTGGCTGCGGGGCGGGACCGCCGGGTCGCCGGCGCGCGCGCGCACGCAGTTCGGGCAGCCGCAGTTCCACTGCGGCAGGCCGCCCCCCGCCGCCGTGCCGAGGACCCGGATCCGGACGCTCACGCCTTCGCGATCACCTCGTCCGCGAAGCGTTCGAGCCCGCGGCGCAGCCCGTCGGGGTCGAAGCCCGGCGGCGCCACGACGAGGCGCGAGACGCCGAGGTCGCGCGCACGCTTCACGGTGTCGAGATCCGTGAGCGCGAAGCCCGTCGTGACCTCGATCGAGCCGGGATCGCGCCCGACGCGCTCGCACTCGCGGCGGAGCTCCGCGAAGCCCTGCGCGATGGCGCCGAAGTCGACCCCCACCGGGAACCAGCCGTCGCCGACGCGCGCGGCGCGGCGCGCGGCGGCCGGCGCGTGGCCGCCGACGACGATCGGGATGCCGCCGGACTGGACGGGCTTCGGGTTCGAGTGCACCGGCGCCCAGCGGAAGAACTTCCCGTCGAACGGCTGCGCGCCGCCCGGCTTCCACAGCGTGCGCAGCGCCGCGCAGGCCTCCTCGGCGCGCGCGGCGCGCTCCTCGAACGGGACGCCGAGCGCCTGGAACTCCTCGCGCAGCCAGCCGATCCCGATGCCGAGCGTCACGCGGCCGCCCGAGAGCTGGTCGAGCGTCGCGAGCTCCTTCGCGAGGTAGATGGGGTGGCGCTGCGGCAGGATCACGATGCCGGTGGCCAGCCGGATCTTGGTCGTCGCCGCCGCGACGTACGAGAGCCAGATCAGGGGGTCGGGGATCGGCATCTCCTCCGGCCCCGGCATGCGGCCCGACTCCGCGTAGGGATACCTCGACTGGTAGCCGGCGGGCACGACGACGTGCTCCACCGTCCAGAGCGACTCGAAGCCGCACGCCTCCGCCGTCTTCGCGAGGTTCTCCGCGTGCTGCGGCTGCCCGAACGGCCCTGCGTTCGCGAACATGACGCCGAACTTCATGCGGCCTCCTGCGCTGGACCGTCTAGGATACCTTCCCGGCGGCGCGGGCGGGAACGCGGCGCGCGGAGGAGGTGGTGGCGGAGCCGACGAGCGCCGACGGCCGCGGCGAGGCGCCCGAGGTCGCGGCGGTGCGCCGCGGCGAGGAGCAGGACTGGGCGCGCGCGGAGGCGTGGATCCGCGAGCGCATGCCCGAGCTCCCGGCGCCGCTCGAGGTGCTCCAGTTCCCGGGCGGCCACGCCAACCTGACCTACCTCCTGCGCTTCGGCGGCGCGGGCGGCGTCGAGCTCGTCCTGCGCCGCCCGCCCTTCGGCCCTGTGGCGCCCGGGTCTCACGACATGGCGCGCGAGCACCGCGTGCTCTCCCGCCTCTGGCGCCACCTCGCGACCGCGCCGCGCGCGTACCTCCTCTGCGAGGACGAGTCCGTGATCGGGGCGCGCTTCTTCGTGATGGAGCGGCGCACGGGCGTCGTCGTGCGCGCGCGCGTCCCCGACGCGATGGCGCACCACCCGGACGTCGCGCGCCGCGTGAGCTTCGCGCTCGTCGACGCGATGGCGGACCTCCACGACGTGGACTGGGCGAAGGCCGAGCTCGCGGACCTCGGAAAGCCCGACGGCTTCGTCGAGCGCCAGGTGGCGGGCTGGAAGAAGCGCTGGGACGCGGCGAAGGACCGCGAGCTCCCGCTGTTCGACGCGGTGCACGCGAAGCTCGCGGGGTCGATCCCGCCCTCGCGCGGCGCGAGCCTGGTCCACAACGACCTGAAGCTCGACAACTGCCAGTTCGACCCCGCGGACCCCGACCGCGTGAAGTCGATCTTCGACTGGGACATGACGACGCTCGGCGAGCCGCTCGTCGACCTCGGAACGCTGCTCGGCTACTGGTCGCAGGCCGACGACGCCGCGGACCGGAGCCCCACGAACGCGCTCACGAACCAGCCGGGCTTCCCCACCCGTCGCGAGCTCGCCGAGCGCTACGCCGCGCGCCGGGACGTCCCGCTCGAGCGCATCGACTGGTACGAGGCCTTCGCGATCTGGAAGACCGCCGTCGTCCTCCAGCAGATCTACATCCGCTTCGTGCGCGGCCAGACGACCGACGAGCGCTTCCGCGCCCTCGGCCCCCGCGTCCCGACCCTCGTCGAGCTCGCCGCCTCCCTCCTCACCCGCCGCCCCGTTTAGAAAGGGGTCAGACCCCTTTGTTTAGAAACCCGCCCGCGGGGGCTCGGTGGGGTGGCGGCCGCCGCAGCGCGACGCCGGGAACGGCAGGCGGGGCGCGACCGGCCGCGTCCGCGACGCGCGACGCCTCACCTCCCCGCCCGCCGCCGCACGAGCTCCGCGTGGATCCGCGCGTGCTCCGCCTCGCCGAGCCGGAAGCCGAGGAAGAGCGCGATCCCGAGCGCGTAGAGGACGGCCGGGGCGAGCGCGGCGAGGAGGCGCAGGCCCTCCTTCGCCGACTCGCTCTGCTCCGCGTTCGGCACGAACCCGATCGCCGAGAGCGCGACCCCGACGAGCGCCGCCGCGAGCGCGCCGGATCCCTTCGCCGCGAACGCCCACGCCGCGAAGTACGCGCCCTCCTTGCGCTCGCCGGTGCGCAGCTCGTCCCAGTCGATCGCGTCGGCCTGGATCGACGGCAGCAGGACGTCCGTCCCCGCGGAAGCCAGCCCACCGAGCGCAGAGACCAGGACCACGAGCCAGACGTCGCCCTCGCGCGCGAGCCAGAGCGTCGAGATCGCGACGCCGACCACGGCCATCGCGCCGATGAGGCCGCTCTTCTTGCTCACGTGGGGCGCGAGCCGCAGCCACAGCGGGACGCTCGCCACCGCGGTCGCGAAGACGGCGAGGATGTACACGAACGTCCACTCCGGCGTGCGCAGCACGTACTCCGAGAGGAACGGCATGATCGTCATGAGGGACGTGAGGCCGAGCTGCTGGATCATGAAGACGGCGAGCAGGATCCGCGCGTGCGGGTTGCGCAGCACGTCCAGGAAGGCGCGCAGCGCGTGGTCCGAGCCGCGGCCCTGGAACTCGGGCCGCTCGCGCACGCGCAGGAACATCCAGCCGGTCGTCGCGAAAGCCAGCGCGCCGCCCACGATTCCGACCGCGACGCCGGTCGCGCGCCGGTCCGGGAAGGCGTCGAACGCGGCGAGCGCGACCACCGAGAGCAGCGTCCCGACCCCGAACACCATCCGCCGCACGCCGAACACGCGCGTGCGCTCGTGATACGCGTCGGTGAGCTCCGCGCCGAGCGCCGCGTGCGCCACCTCGAGCATCGCGACCGCCGTGTAGAAGAGGACGAGGGCGGCTCCCGTCCACACGAGGAGGGCCTTCCCGTGGAGGACGCCGGGCGGCGCGAAGAGCGCCAGGAAGCCGAGCCCGAAGGGAGCCGCGCTCGCGAGGATCCACGGGCGGCGGCGGCCGTGGGGCGAGCGCGTCCGGTCCGTGAGAAAGCCCACGAGCGGATCGGCCACGGCGTCCCAGAAGCGCGACAGCCCGAAGAGGAGGCCCACCGTCGCGGGCGCGAGGAGCAGCACGTCGGTGGCGAACTTGAGGAGGTAGATGTTGACGAGGATGAACGCGAAGCCCATCCCGAGGCTCGGAAGGCTGTAGTCGACGATCGCCCGGGTGGGAAGCGGGCCGACGCCTCCGGGCGACGGCCCGGCGCCTGCGCCGGACGCGGCACCGGACGGATCCCCGGCGCGCGCAGCGTCGGGGGCGAGCGGGGCGGCGTCGGGCAGTTCGGCTCTCCCGCGGCGCGCACGGCGCCGCGACGCGAAGGCTATCTTCGCGCGCCACGATGCGCACCATTCCGCGCGCGCCCGCGCGGCTCCGCCTTCCGATCGAGCGCGCGTGGGACGGCGCCCCGTGCGACGTCCCGCTGCGCGCCGCGCTCGAGCTCGCCCGCGCCGGCGACGCGCTCGCGGTGCGCGCCTCGCTCGCGCAGCCCGGCCCGCCCCGCGCGCCCGACGCCCCGCCCGGCGCGCGCGTCGAGGGCCTCTGGGAGTACGACGTCGTCGAGTGCTTCCTCGCCGGCGCGGGCGGGCGTTACTTCGAGCTGGAGCTCGGCGCGGAGGGCCGCTGGCTCGCGCTCTCCTTCGACGCGCCGCGCGTGGGCGCGGACGCCCACGAGGCTCTCGCGCTCGACGTCGCGCACGGCGCGAGCGCGGGCGGCTGGTGGGCCGAGGTCGCGCTCCCGCTCGCCCTCCTCCCGCCCGGCCTCTGCGCCGCGAACGCCTTCGCGATCGCGGCGGGCCGCTTCCTCGCGCACCACCCGGTGCCCGGCCGCCGGCCCGACTTCCACCAGCCCGCCGCGTTCCCGCCGCTCCGGCTTGCGCCGTAGCGCTGCGCGAGCCGGTCCGACCCGCCGCGCCGCGCCCCGAGCCGGCCGCCCCAGAAGGTTCCTCTCGGCGGAGGGCGGGATCCCCTTGCGCCAAAGCCTCCCGATCGCTGCCGCCGTCCGCCGCGATGCGCGCGCCTCGCTCGCGCCAGACGAGGCCCACGGGGGCAACGTCTCGCCCGAGGCGACGCCTCAGCGCGCCGCGCCGCGCACGTGCCGCTCGAGCGCCGCGCGCTCCGCGTGCAGGAGCTCCGCGAGGCGCAGCTGCGCGCGGTGGCGGTCGAGGTTGTGCGAGGGGCCCTTCACGCGGAAGTAGACGTCGCCGTCGAGGTAGTCGGTGAGGAAGCGCACCGCGTTCTCGAGCGCCATGCGCGCGCCCGCCGTCCCGAGCGAGTCGCGCTCCTCGGCGGTGAGGAGCGCGCCCGTCCCTTCGAGAAAGCCGCGCGCGAGCGCCTCGTGGAGCGGGAGCAGGACGCGCATCCCGGCGAGGTCCCGCTCGTCCTCCGCGCCGGGGCAGGTCGCGGTGCGCACGAGCTCGCCGAAGTCGTACGCCGCGCAGCCCTCCATCACGGTGTCGAGGTCGACGACGCAGAGCGCCTCGTCGCGGGCGGCGTCGAAGAGGAGATTGTTGAGCTTGCAGTCGTTGTGAACGGGACGGCGCGGGAGCCCGGCCTCGCCGGCGAAGCCGGCCGCGCGCTCGAGCCAGGCGCGCGTCGCGTCGATCTCGCGCGCGACCGAGCCCGCGCGGCCCGCGGCGTCGCGCCGCACCGAGGCCTCGAGCGCGTCGGCGCGGCCCGCGAGGTCGTGGAAGCCGGGGATCGTGACGTGGAGCGGCGGCGGGGGGAGATCGGCGAGCACCCGGGCGAAGCGGCCGAACGCGAGCGCCGCCGCGCGAGCCTGCCCCGCGTGCGCGGGACGCTCGTGCGACACCGTGCCCTCCACGAACGGAAAGCAGCGCCACGGGCGACCGGCCTCGTCCGCCTGGAACGCGCGGCCGTCGCGCGTCGGCACGACGCGGAGCGCGCGCCGGTCGGCGTCCGGGGCGCCCTCGCGCTCGAGCGCGCGCCGCTGGTGGCCGGTCACGCGCAGGAGGTTGTCCATCACCGCGCCCGGGTCGCGGAACACGTGCGTGTTGATGCGCTGGAGCACGTAGCGGCGCGGCCCGGCCGGCGTCTCGACCGAGGCGACGAACGTGTCGTGGATGTGCCCGCGCTTCAGCGGCTCGCAGGAGAGGAGCGCGCCTTCGATCGCGAACGCCGCGACGAGCTCCCGGCCGGGCGTCGGCGTCCGCTCGCTCACGGCCCCGCAGTGTAGCTGTTAAGAAAGGGGTCAGACCCCGTTGTCAAGAAACTCGCGCCGCCGTGGAGGCTCGGCGCCCGGCGCCGCCCGGCGCGCAGGCGCCACGGCCGGCGGGATCCGCTTGACGCGGCGTCGCGGGATCGGCCACGCTCGGGTGCCTGTCTCGAGGAGGAGCGCCCGTGACGACCCCGGCCGTGTTCGCGAAGACCGCGCCCGACCGGCCCGCGGTGATCTACGGCGACGGCGAGCACGTCGAGACCTACGGCGAGCTCGAGGCGCGCTCGCGCCGGCTCGGCTGGCTGCTGCGGCGCGCCGGCCTCCAGCCGGGCGACGGCGTCGCCGCGCTCCTCGGCAACGACGACCTCTTCTTCGACCTCTACTGGGCCTGCCACCGGGCGGGCCTCTACTTCACGCCCGTGAACTGGCACCTCCAGCGCGACGAGGCGCAGTACGTCGTCGAGAACTGCGACGCGAAGGCGTTCGTCGCGCACGCGCGCTTCGCCGAGGGCGCCGCGGCCATCGCGGCGTCCGTGCCGCGGCTCGCGGCGACGTGGTCCGTGGGCGGTGCGGTCCCCGGCCTCCGCTCGCTCGAGGACGAGCTCGCGGGCGTCCCGGCCGACGTCTCGCTCGGCGAGGAGCTCGAGGGCTCGGTGATGCTCTACTCCTCGGGCACGACCGGCCGCCCGAAGGGCGTCCGCCGCCCGCTGCCGCGCGTCCCGGCCGGGGACCCCAAGTTCGTCGTCGCCTCGATCGGCCTCGTGCGCCTCTTCGGGATGCAGGAGGGCGAGGTCTACCTCTCGCCCGCCCCGCTCTACCACGCCGCGCCCCTCGCGTTCTCGGCCGCGAGCCACCGGATCGGCGCGACCACCGTCGTCATGCGCCGCTTCGACCCGGAGGAGGCGCTGCGCCTCATCGAGAAGTTCCGCGTGCAGAACTCGCAGTGGGTGCCGACGCACTTCATCCGCCTGCTGCGGCTCCCGCAGGCGGTGCGCGAGCGCTACGACGTCTCGAGCTTGAAGTGCGCCGTGCACGCCGCCGCGCCGTGCCCCGTGCCGGTGAAGGAGGCGATGATCGACTGGTGGGGCGACGCGATCGTCGAGTACTACGCCGGCACCGAGGGCGGCGGGACGCTCATCCGCGCGAAGGAGTGGCTCGCGCACAAGGGCTCCGTCGGCCGCCACTGGGCGGGCGGGAAGATCCACGTCCTCGACGAGGACGGGAAGGAGATCGAGACGCCGCGCCGCGAGGGCGCGGTCTACTTCGAGGCGCCGCCCGACCCCGCCGCGCGCTTTCGCTACTACAAGGACGACGAGAAGACGCAAGGCACCTACCGCGGCGACCTCTTCACGATCGGCGACATCGGCTACCTCGACGAGGACGGCTACCTCTACCTCACCGACCGCCAGTCGAACATGATCATCTCGGGCGGCGTGAACATCTACCCGCAGGAGACCGAGAGCCACCTCGTCACGCACCCCAAGGTGCACGACGTCGCGGTGATCGGCGTCCCGCATCCCGAGATGGGCGAGGAGGTGAAGGCGGTGGTCGTCCCCGCGCCGGGCGTCGAGCCGGGGCCCGCGCTCGAGGACGAGCTGATCCAGTTCTGCCGCGCGGGCATCGCCCACTACAAGTGCCCGCGCACGATCGACTTCGTCGACGAGCTGCCGCGCACGGAGACCGGCAAGATGCAGAAGCGCAAGCTGCGCGACCGCTACTGGTCGGGGCACGAGTCGCGCATCGTGTGACTTGGGGGACGTTCCACTTTGCTCACCGTCGCTCGCGACGCATCCAACGCCCCGCTGAGCAAGTGGAACGTCCCCTAAGTCACGCGTCCCCCGCGTCACGTCCGAAGCCTACGCTCATCCCCGCTCCGGACTCTCGTATACCAGCGCGAACCTTCGCTTCGACACGCGAATTCTGGCCTCCGCCTCGAGCAGCTCCGCGATTCCCGTCCCGCGCAGCGCTTCGCGCACCTGCCGGCGATCGCCGTCGCCCGACGCACGGTATGCGTCGATCGGGCGCTGGATCATGAACGGCGCATAGGCGCTGGTGTAGCGGTCGAACGCGGCGCCCCGCAGCGACGTGCGGTGGAAGCCGAGGACGCGCGGCGGGGCCTCCCGGGCGTCCGGGCTCGCGAGCGCCCAGGCCTCGGCGGCGCGCAGGTCGTCGAGGTGGAGCCGCACGGCGTCGCGGCCGAGGAGGTCGAGCAGCGGGCGCAGGGTCGGCGCGAGCGCGTCGCCCGCGAGAAACGCACCGCGCGCCACCTCCCGCGCGTCGAGCGCGTTCATCCGCTCGATCCAGGCGCACACGGGCTTCGCCGTCTCGCGCAGGAGGCGGCCGGGGACGGCGTCGCAGAAGAGGTGGGCGAAGAGCGGTCCCATGAGCGCGCAGTCGGCGAGCGAGGGGCGCGTGCCGAGGAGGTAGGGCAGGGCGTCGAAATGCGCGGAGAGGGCGTCCAGGAGGTCCCGCGTGTGATCCTCGATCGCCTTCGCGCTGTCGGGGCCCACGCCGAGCGCGCGGATACTCCCTTTCATCCGGTCGGCGAACCTAGACGCGCGCTCCGCGTCGCCCGTCGCCGCTGCGAAGTCCGCGCGCGCCTTCGCCTCGCTCTCGGGGAAGCTCCAGCGGTAGTGCATCGCGGGGAGGACGAGGAGCTCGTCGGCGTAGAGCTCGAGCAGGTAGGCGACGACGCGCTGCGCGGGGGTCGCGGGGTAGAGCGCGGGCTCGGGGTGGCGCCGCTCGAGCTCGTCGCAGATCACGCTCGAGTCCTGGAGCGTCTCGTCCTCGGGCGTGATCACGACGGGGATGAACGCGAGGCCGGTGCGCGGGACGATCACCTCCCGGTACGCCTCCTGCGTGGGTTCGAGCTCGCGGTACGCGACGCCCTTCGCGAGGAGCGCGCAGCGCACCTTCGCCGAGAAGTAGGAGACGCGCGTTCCGTAGAAGAGGTAGGGCTCGGGCACGGATCCTCCGCGGGCGGCTGGGGGTCGGACGGGGGTAGCATGGCGGCCCAGGAGGAGTCCACATGGCGGGGAGACCGGGAGAGGAGCTCCGGGGCATCACGAGGCGGCAGTTCCTCGCGCTCGGCGGGGCGGGCGCGGCGGCGCTCGCGTGGCCGCGCGCGGCGCGCGCACTCGCGTACGAGCTGCCGCAGGCGGCGAAGGACGCCCTCGCGAAGAGCCCGCTCGTCTACGTCTCCCCGCTCAAGAAGGACGGGAGCGAGAGCACCTGCCACGGCGAGGTGTGGTTCGTGCAGGAGGGGAGCGACGTCGTCGTCGTGACGGCCGCCGACCGCTGGAAGGCGCGCGCGATCGCGAGCGGCCACGACCGCGCCCGGCTCTGGGTCGGCGACTTCGGCGTGTGGACCCGCTCCGGCGGCAAGTTCAAGACGGCGCCGACCTTCCTCGCGCGCGCGTCCTTCGACCCCGGCCCCGTCCAGCGCGAGCGCGCGCTCGAGGCCTTCGGCAAGAAGTACCCCGCCGAGTGGGACACGTGGGGCCCGCGCTTCCGCGACGGCCTCGTCGACGGGAGCCGCGTCCTCCTGCGCTACGAGCCGATCGAGCCGTAGCCGCGGCCGCTCCGCGCGGCCGCGCGCACGCGGCACGCGCGCTACGGCGCGTCGTGCGGGAACGCGCCGTAGAGGAGGCGGATGAAGAAGAAGGCCGCGGCCAGGAAGTGCACGAAGAGCGCGGCGAGGTAGACGCCCGCCTCCGCGCCCGGAAAGACGCCCAGCGCGTTCAGGCCCAGCGCGCCCGCTTCCGCGACGCAGACGCCCATCAGCGAGGCCGTGATGCCGCCGGTGAGGAGCACGCGCCCGATCATCCGCCGGTTCCGGCGCACGCTGTACGCGAGGAAGAAGGCCGCGGCCCCCGCGTAGACCGCGCTCGCCGCCCGCCACGAGCCCGCTTCCGAGAGCCAGAGCTCGGTCAGGACGAACGGCAGCAGCGAGAACACCGCGAGCGTGAGGCTCAGCTCGATCATGCTGCGGAAGCGGATCTCGTTGAGGACGTCCGTCGCGGCCCCCGGCCGACGCAGGGCGGTGACGAGCCCGGCGAAGCCGGCGAGCGCCATCCCGATCTGGGCGGTCGTGAGGAGGAGGTCGGCGTCCTGCATCAGCGAGGCTCCGTGGCTCGAGCGCCCGGCGGTCGCGTGGCAGCCGCCGCGCCGCCCGCCCGGTCCGCGGCGACGCTACGCCGCCCGGCGTCGCGTCGCCACGGCTCCGGCGACCCCGGCGCACGCGGGATGCGGGCGCGATGCGATGAGCGCGCTCCCGTCCCGGCTCGACTGGTTGCGCCGTGCCACGAGCGGCGCACGATCTCCCTTCACGGAGGCGCATCGCGTGCGGGCGGCAGGCGTGGACGGCTGCCGATCAGGGTGGATCTGCCTGAGCCGCGCGGGCGGCGGGCCAGTCGAGGTCCGCTGCGTCGCAACCGCGGCCGGCCTCTTTGCCGTGGCTCCCCGGCCGGACGTCTTCGCGATCGACATCCCGATCGGCCTCACGGAGACGGGAGCCCGCCGCTGCGACGAGGAGGCGCGGGCGCTGCTCGGCCCCAGACGCACGAGCGTCTTCCCTGCTCCGATCCGGGCTGTGCTGGAGGCCCGAGACCTGGCCGAGGGGCGCGCGATCTCGCGCAAAGTGCAGGGCAAGAGCATCAGCTCTCAGCTCTGGAGCATCGTCCCGAAGATCCGCGAGGTCGATGCGCTCCTTCGGGCCGATCCCTCCGCGCGCCGATGCGTGCGAGAGGTTCACCCGGAGGTCTCGTTCGCCGCCTGGAACGGAAAGCCGATGCAGCACCCCAAGAAGTCCGCCGCGGGCCGCGCAGAGCGGCGCGCGCTCGTCGATGGCTACTTCGGCGGGGATGCGTTCGATGCCGTGCGCCGCCAGCTCCGAGTCCGCGACGTGGCTCACGACGACGTCCTCGATGCCTTCGCGGCGCTCTGGACGGCGGAGCGCATCCTCCGCGGCGAGGCTCGCACCGTGCCCGCGGAGCCGCCTGTCGATGCAGTGGGTCAGCGGATGGAGATTGTCTTCTGATCAAGCTCTGGGAAGGCCCGCGCCGAGCAGGGGCTCGAGCTCGGCTAGGCTCTCGATGACTGCGATGCCTTCGGTCCCGACGCCCGCCTCGGCGCGGGTACCAGACGGCGCGAGCCACACGGCGCGCAGCCCCGCCCGCGCCGCCGCCCGCGCGTTCGCGAGGCTGTCGTCCACGAACGCGCAGCGCGCCGCCTCGACCCCTACCCGCGCGAGCGCCCGCGCGTACGCCTCGGGCGCCGGCTTCGGTACGAGGTCCAGATCCTCGATCGCGATCAGGTCCTCGAACGCGTCGTGCACGTCGAGCAGCTCGAGCACCTGCCGCGCGTGCGCCCGCGGCGCGTTGGTGAAGACGGCCTTCCGCCCCGGCAGCCGACCCAGCAGCGCCCGCAGCGCGGGATCCGGCTGCAGCAGGTCGGAGAGGTCGGTCCGGTACACCACCTCGAGATAGTCGCCCGGCTCGATCCCGTACCGCTCGACCAGGCCACGCAGCGTGGTTCCGTGGCTCTGCCACAGCTCGAACCGCAGCCGGTTCGCCTCCTCCTCCGACACTCCGAGCCGCGCCGCCACCCACGCCGCGATGCGTCGGTCGGTGCGCTGGAGCACCCCGTTCCCGCGCGGGTAGAGGGTTTCGTCGAGGTCGAGGAGGAGGGCGTCCACCGCGCGAGGAGGCTAGCGAAGCGTCGGCTGGAATCCGGCCGACTCCATTGGCGCGGGTCGGGAGCGCAGGGTCGCTGCGAACCCGGTTCCCCCGTGTGCTGCCGCCCAACGACACCGGCGAGGAGGCACGTCGGCGAGGAGGCCGCCACGCCGGTGCGCGCGCGCCGCGCGCGGGCCGCCGGCCGCCACGCCGGCGCCGTTCGATCAGCGCGCCTCCCCGCTCCGCCGCAGCGCGATCACCGCCTCGACGCGATCGAGCTCGTGCCGTTGCGTGACGTGACCGCTCCCCATGGCCGCCCCGACCGCGAGTGCGACCGCCAGCGTCTCCCCCGCGATCCACCCCGCATGCGCTTCGGCCGCCGCCCGCACCGCCTCGTCGCCGTCGATCCACACCTCGATCCGGTCGCTCACCTCGTACCCCGCCTCCTTGCGCATCCGCTGGATGCGGCTCACGAGCTCGCGGGCGAGGCCCTCGCAGCGAAGCGCGTCCGTCAGGGTCGGGTCGAGCGCGGCGACGAAGGCGCCTTCGCTCTGGACGACCCACTCGCCGGCGACCTCGCGCTCGACCGTGACGTCCTCCGGCCCGATCTCCTCGCCAGCGCCGAGCGTCACGCGCTCGCCCGCCTCGAGGGCGCGGAGCGAGGCGTCGGGGAGCGCCTTCACGCGCTCGGCGACCTTCGGCGTGTCCTTGCCGAAGCGCTTGCCGAGGCTCCTGAAGTTCGGCTTGGCGCGCAGGCGCACGAGGTCCGCGTCGGAGACCACGACGGCCTCGCGCACGTTGACCTCCTCCGCGAGGAGGGGGAGGAGGCGGTCGAGGCTGGCGCGGTCGACGCTGGCCGGGACGGCGACGCGCAGGCGCGCGAGCGGCTGGCGCACGCGGATGCCGGCCTGCTCGCGGGCCGCGCGCGCGAGCGAGGCGAGGCGGCGGACGGCGTCCATCGCCGTCTCGAGCGCGGGGTCGCGGCGGCCGCGGGGCCGCGGGAAGTCGGCGAGGTGGACGGAGCCGCCTTCGAGCGCGCGGTGGAGCCAGTCGGTGGCGAAGGGCGCGGCGGGGGCGAGAAGGCGCGCGACGGTGACGAGGGCCTCGCGCAGCGTCGCGACGGCGGCGGGGTCGGCGTCGCGGCCGGGCGCCCAGAAGCGCGAGCGCGAGAGGCGCACGTACCAGTTGGAGAGGTCGTCGATCAGCTCGAGGACGACGCGCACGCCCGCCGTGACGTCGTAGCCCTCCCACGCGGCGGTGACGGCCTCGGTGGCCGCGTCGAGGCGTGCGTGGAGCCAGCGGTCGAGGTCGGTCTCGCGCGCCGCGGCCGCGCCGGCGCCCGCGGCGCCGTCCGGCCCGGCGTAGAGCGCGAAGAAGCGGTAGGTCTGCTTCAGCGTGTTCAGGGCGCCGCCCACCGACTCGTGGATGGCGGACGCGTCGAAGCGCTTCGGCAGCCACACCTGGCTCGCCGCGAGGAGGTAGAGCCGCAGCGCGTCGGCGCCGTGCTCGCGCACGACCTGCCACGGGTCCACCACGTTGCCCCGGCTCTTCGACATCTTCTGGCCCTGGGCGTCGAGGACGAGCTCGTTCACGATGACGTGCCGGTAGGGGGCCTCGTCGAAGACCGTCGCCGCGATCGCGAGCAGCGAGTAGAACCAGCCGCGCGTCTGGTCGATGCCTTCGCAGATGAAGTCGGCGGGGAAGTGCGCGCGGAACTCGGCGTCGTGCTCGAAGGGCCAGTGCCACTGCGCGTAGGGCATCGAGCCGGAGTCGAACCAGGTGTCGATCACCTCCGGCACGCGGCGCATGGTGCCGCCGCCCGGGGCCGGCCACGTGTACGCGTCGATGTGCGGCTTGTGCGGGTCGAAGTCCGGCGGGAGCGGGCGCCCCACCTTCTCGGCGAGCTCGGCGTAGCTCCCGATCACCTCGACGCAGTCGGGATCGCGGTCGCTCACCCACACCGGGAGCGGCGTCCCCCAGTAGCGGTCGCGCGAGAGCGCCCAGTCGACGTTGTTCGCGAGCCACTCGCCGAAGCGCCCGGCGCCGACCTCGGGCGGGTGCCAGGCGATGCCGCGGTTCAGCGCCAGCATGCGCTCCTTCACCGCCGACGTCTTCACGAACCACGCCTCGCGCGCGTAGTAGATGAGCTTGCTGCGGCAGCGCCAGCAGTGGGGATAGGGGTGCTCGACGGTCTCGGTGCGCAGCCAGCGGCCGTCCTGCTTGAGCCTTCGCACCAGGAGCTCGTTCGTCTCGTCGTCGGTGACGAGCCGTCCCTCAAGCTCGGGCCAGGTCGTGCCGCGGAACGTGCCGTCGGCCGCGACGGGGCGCAGCACGGCGAGGCCCTCGCGCTGCGCGGCGGCGTAGTCGTCGGCGCCGAAGGCGGGCGCGAGGTGGACGACGCCCGAGCCGTCCTCGGCCGTCACGAACGCGCCCGCGACGACCACCTGCGCGCGGCCCTCCTGCGGGAGCGGCACGGCGTCGAGCGGGCGCCGGTAGGCGAGGCCGACGTACTCGGCGCCGCGGCGAAGCGCGCGGCGCGGGAGGCCTTCGAGCGCGAGCGGCCCGCCGTCCTTCCCGCCCCGGTCCGCGATCGGGATCGCGCCTGCGCGCGCCGCCGCGCAGACCAGGACGCGCCCCTCGGGCGTCTCGTACTCGCCGTACTCGAGCTCCGGGTGCACCGCCGCCGCCACGTTCGAGGGCAGCGTCCACGGCGTCGTCGTCCAGACGACGAGCTCGCGCCGCGAGCCGTCGGCGAGCGGGAAGGTCACGTACACCGAGCGGTCGCGGACGTCCTGGTAGCCGAGCGCGAGCTCGTGGCTCGAGAGCACCGTGCCGCAGCGCGGGCAGTAGGGCAGCACGCGGTGGCCGCGCTCGAGGAGGCCCTTCTCGCGCAGGCGCTTCAGCAGCCACCAGACGGACTCGACGTAGTCGTTCGTGTAGGTGACGTAGGGGTGCTCGTAGTCGAGCCAGTAGCCCGTCCGGTTCGAGAGCTCCTCCCACTCGGACTGGTACTTGAAGACGCTCGCGCGCGCGCGCTCGTTGAACGCCGCGACGCCGAAGTCCTCGATCGCCTTCTTGCCGCTGAGGCCGAGCTCCTTCTCGACCTCGATCTCGACCGGGAGGCCGTGCGTGTCCCAGCCCGCGATCCGGGTCACGTGTCGGCCCTGGGCCGATCGGAACCGGCAGACGAGATCCTTGATCGTGCGCGAGAAGACGTGGTGCAGGCCGGGGCGGCCGTTGGCGGTGGGCGGGCCCTCGAAGAAGACGAACGGCCTTCCGCCGCGCGTGCGCGCGAGGCTCTTCGCGAACAGGCCCTCCTCGCGCCACGTGGCGAGCAGCTCGCGCTCGAGCTCGTCGGGCGAGACGTCGGGCCAGGGCGGGAGAGGCATGCGGGACGAGTCCCTCGCGGGTGGAGCGACGCAATCTACAGAGGAGGTGCGGGGCGGACAAATGCGGGGTCCCGCTAGGCTCCGCCCCGTGGAGCGCGGGGGCGCGGCGTCCGAGCCCGCGCGGCTGCTGGCGGGAAGCCGGCTCGCCGCGGAGCGGGGCGTCGTGCGCGTCGAGGCGGCGCGCGGCTTCGCGCACAGCGGGACGGCGTGCTTCGTCGAGGTGCGCGACGGCCGGCGCTACAAGCTGCGCGCCTGCCGCAGCGCGGCGCGCGCGCGGGAGATCGAGGCGCTTCTCGCCGTCGAGCCCGCCATCTTCCCGCGCGTCCTCGGCCGCGAAGGGCGCCTCCTCTGGATGGAGGCGCTCGTCGAGCATCGCCCGCTCGACCGCGAGGAGCTCCTGGCGCGGCTCGAGGACGTCGGCGCGATGGTGGCGCGGCTCCACGCCGCCGCGGAGCGCGCGGGGCTCCCGGGCGCGCTCGGGCGGCTGCGCGGGGCCTTCCGCGCGCGCGCGCAGACGGCGCGCGACCTGCGCCTCCTGGTCCGCTCCGGGACGCTCGACCGCGAGACCCGCGCCGCGGTCGCGGCGAAGCTGCGCGCGGGAGGGCGGCGCTTCGGGCTCCCGGTCGCCGTCGAGCTCGACGACATCCACAAGGCGAATCTCATGCTCCGCGCGCGCGACGGCGACCTCCGCTACGTCGACGAGGAGGGGGTCGCGGTGCGGCCGCTCTTCACGGGCCTCGCCTCGCTCGTGAAGACGGCGGACCGGCGTGCGCACTGGGAGGCGTTCCGCGCGGGCTACGGGCGCGTTCGCGACGCCGCCCCCCTCACGCCGGCGTACACCGAGTACGTGGTGCTCCAGGACACGCTGCGCAAGGTCGCCAACAAGGTCCGCGCCGGCGCGCGCCTCGACCCCGAGCGGCGCGCCAAGCTCCCCGCCGAGATCGGCGACCTCCGCCGCGTCGCGCTCCAGGCCGCCCCGACCCTCGACTGGGACTTCTACCGCGGCTGACGCGCGGGCCTGGTACACTCCCCGCCCATGCGCGCAGCCGTCATGCGGAACAAGCGAATCGTCGCCGACACGCTCCCCGACCCCGTCCCGGGTCCGGGGCAGGTGCTCGTCCGCACGCTCGCGTGCGGGATCTGCGGCTCGGATCTCCACGCGCTCCAGCACGCCGAGGCGATGGCCGAGCTCGCCAAGGAGACCGGCGGGCCGGGCGGCGGGATCTTCATGGATCCCGCGCGCGACGTCGTCATGGGGCACGAGTTCTGCGCGGAGATCCTCGATTTCGGGCCGAGCACGCTGCGCCAGCTCAAGCCCGGCCAGCGCGTCTGCTCGATGCCGCTCGCCTTCGACGCGCGCGGCATCTCGGCGGTCGGCTACTCGAACGACTACCCGGGCGGCTACGGCGAGCTGATGGTGCTCTCGGAGCCGCTCCTGCTGCCCGTGCCGGACGGGCTCCCGACCGCGCACGCCGCGCTCACGGAGCCGATGGCGGTCGGGGTCCACGCGGTGGCGAAGGGGCGCCCGGAGAAGGGCGACGCGGCGCTGGTCGTGGGCTGCGGCCCGGTCGGGCTCGCGGTCGTGGCGGCGCTCCGCCTCCAGGGCCTCGGCCCGATCGTCGCGGCGGACTTCTCGCCGAAGCGGCGCGCGCTCGCGGAGCGGCTCGGCGCGGACGTCGTCGTCGATCCCGCGAAGGAGAAGGCCGTCGACGCCTGGACCAAGGCCGCGGGCGCGAAGCAGGCGCTCTTCTTCGAGTGCGTCGGCGTCCCGGGCACGATCCACGAGATCATGCGCGCGGCGCCGCGCGGCGCGCGCATCGTCGTCGCGGGCGCGTGCATGGAGTACGACCGCTTCCACCCGATGTACGGGGTCCAGAAGGAGCTCTCGCTCCAGTTCGTGCTCGGCTACACGCCGGAGGAGTTCGCCGGGGCGCTCGCCGCCCTGGCCGACGGGCGCATTCCGGTGGAGCCGGTGGTCACGGGCCGCGTCGGCGTCGACGGGGTGGCGGACGCCTTCGCGGCGCTGCGCGACCCCGAGACGCACGCCAAGATCCTGGTCGAGCCCGGGACCTCCTAGCGTGCGGGAGCCCGAGCTCCTCTTCTACGACGGCGCCTGCGGCCTCTGCCATCGCTCGGTCCGCTTCGTCGCGGCCGCCGACCGCGCCGGGCGCTTCCGCTTCGCGCCGCTCCGCGGCGAGACGTTCCGCGTCGCCGTCCCGGCCGAGCGCGGCGCGGAGATCCCGGACAGCATCGTCGTCCGGCGCGCCGACGGGGCGCTCCTCGTCCGCTCCGACGCCGTCGTCCACGTCCTGCGACGCCTCGGCGGCCGCTGGCGGCTGGTGGCGGCGCTCCTCGCGCTCGTGCCGCGGCGCCTGCGCGACGCGGCGTACGACGCCGTCGCGCGGCGGCGCGCCCGCTGGTTCCGGCGCCCCGACGCGGCCTGCCCGGTGGTGCCGCGGCACCTGCGCGCGCGCTTCGCGCCCTGATGCCCGAGCTCCCCGAGGTCGAGGTCACCCGCCGCCGCATCGAGAGGAGCCTCGTCGGGCGCCGCATCGCGCGCGTCGACACGACCGCGCCGAGCTACTTCTTCCTCACGCCGCCCGCCGCGCTCCGGCGCGGCCTCGTGGGGCGCTCCGTCGCAGGCCTCGAGCGCCGCGCGAAGTACCTCGTCGCGTCGCTCGACGACGGCGCGCGGCTCGTCCTCCACCTCGGGATGACGGGCCAGCTCTTCACCGCGGGCGCCGCGAGCGTGCGGCTCCTCTCGGCCGCGCGGCGCGCCGCGCTCGACCCGGAGGCCCAGGTGCGCTTCGTGCCCGACGCGCACACGCACCTGCGGCTCCTCTTCGCCGACGAGGGGCCGGCCGTCCTCTTCCGCGACGTGCGCAAGTTCGGGAAGGTGCTGCTCCTCGCGCCGGGCGAGGAGACGGAGCGCCTCGCGCGCCTCGGCCCCGACGCGCTCGAGCTCACGGGCGCGGCCCTCTTCGAGGCGACGCGCGGCCGCACGGCGGCGATCAAGAGCCTGCTCCTCGACCAGGCCGTCGTCGCCGGCGCGGGGAACATCTACGCGGACGAGGCGCTCTTCCTCGCGGGCGTGCGCCCGCGGCGCGCCGCGGGGCGCGTCACGCGCGGCGAGTGCGAGGCGATCGCGGAGGGGATGCGCCGCGTGATGCGGCGCTCGATCGAGACCGGCGGCTCCAGCATCAGCGACTACATCGGTCCGGACGGCGCGGACGGCGCCTACCAGGACGAGCGCCGCGTGTACGCGCGCGCGGGCGAGCCCTGCGGGCGCTGCGGCGCGGCGATCCGGCGCATCGTGATCGGCCAGCGCAGCGCGCACTACTGCCCGCGGTGTCAGCGCTGAGGCGGCGCAGGAGCGCGGCGTCGGCGCGCCGGCGCCGCGCATCCGCCGTCGCGTGCACCGAGATCGCGGTCTGGACCGCGGTGGACGAGGCGCGCGCCCCGCTGGCTCCGCGGCCGGGCGCGCGTCACGCGGCGCCCGCGAGGCGCAGCGCGATCCCGGCCGCCGCGGCGCCTGCGAGCAGCCGGCCGACGCCCACGTGGAAGCGGAGCGCCGCGACGGCCGCCGCGAGCGCGATCGCGCACGCCGCGAGGTCGGCGGATCCGAGGCGCGGCAGCTCGAGCGCGAGCGCGCCGAGCGCCACCTCGCGCTGCTCCCGGAAGAGCACGTGGAGCCCGAACCACGCCGCGAGGTTCGCGATCACGCCGACCACCGCCGCGAGGATCCCGGCCAGCGCGCCGCGCAGCGACGCGCTGGCGCGCAGCCGCTCCACGTACGGGGCGCCCGCGAAGATCCACAGGAAGCACGGCGCGTAGGTGACCCACGTGACGAGCACCGACGCGAGGAGCGCCGCGAGCGCGGGCGAGAGCGTCCCCGGCGCGCGCCACGCGGCGAGAAAGCCCACGAACTGCACGACCTGGATCAGCGGGCCGGGCGTGGTCTCCGCCAGGCCGAGTCCGTCGAGCATCTGGCCCGCGTCGAGCCAGCCGTAGCCCTCGACCGCGCGCTGCGCGACGTAGGCGAGCACCGCGTAGGCGCCGCCGAAGGTGACGACCGCGGTCTGGCTGAAGAAGACGGCCAGCTCGGCGTAGAGGTCGCCGCGCCCGCGCAGCGCGACGAGGAGCGCCACGGGCGCGAGCCAGAGCGGGAGCCAGAGCGCGAGCGCGCGGAGCGAGGAGGCGAGCGCGCCGGGCCGCGGGGCGGACGCTTCGGCGGGCGCGCCTCCGAACGCGGCCGGCAGTGCGCGGGCGCCGGCCGCGCCGACCACGCCGGCGGCGAGCACGATCCAGGGGAACGGCACGCCGAGCGCGAAGATCGCGAGGAACGCCGCGACGGCGATGGCGACGTGCACGGCGTGGCGCAGCGCGCGCCGGCCGATCCGTACGAGCGCTTCCACGACCAGCGCGAGCACCGCGGGCTTGATCCCGAAGAAGAGCCCCTGCACGAGCGCGACGTCGGTGCCGAGCGCGTAGAGGAACGAGAGGGCCAGGATCGAGACGAAGCCCGGCAGCACGAACAGGAGGCCGGCGGCGAGGCCGCCCGCGGTCCGGTGCAGCAGCCACCCGACGTAGGTGCAGAGCTGCATCGCCTCGGGGCCGGGGAGGAACGTGCAGAAGCCGAGCGCGTGGAGGAAGCGCTCCTCCGAGATCCAGCGCTTCTCGTCGACCAGGACGCGGTGCATCACCGCGATCTGCCCGGCCGGCCCGCCGAAGCTCTCGAGGCCGATGCGCGCGAAGGTGCGCACCGCCTCGGCGAAGGAGGGGGTGGGCGGGGAGGGCTCGCGCGCAGGACGGGAATCGGGCTCGGGGCGCAACGACGGCGACGCTACCGCACGCGGGTCCCTCGCGCGCCGCGCCGCCTCTACACTCCGGCCCATGCTGTCCCTCGCCGAGCTCGAGCGCGCCGCGCGCGCGGTCGACGCCTCGCTCCGCGGCGCGCGGCTCGAGCGCGCCCTGCAGCGCGACGCGTGCGAGCTGGAGCTGGAGCTCGCCGGCGGAGCCGCGCCGCCCGCGGAGCGCGGGACGCTCGTCCTCTCCTGCCGGCCGGGGGCGGCGCGCGTGGCGTGGCGCACCGCGCGCGCGCCCGCGCCGCCGGCGCCGCCTCCCTTCGCCCAGTACCTGCGCGCGCACCTCGGCGGCGCGCGGCTCGCCGGCGCGCGCGTCCGCGACGGCGACCGCGTCCTCGCCCTCGACTTCGACGCGCGCGAGGGCCGCGTCCAGCTCGTGCTCCAGCTCCTCGGTCCGCGCAGCAACGTGTACGTGCTCGACGCGTCGGACCGGCTCGTCCTCTCGCTGCGGCCGCTCGAGGAGACCCGGCGCGACCTCGCGGGCGGCGCGCCGTGGCGGCCGCCGGCGAGCGCGCCGCCGCGGGCCGGGGAGGACCGCTTCGCGCAGGTCGAAGGCGCGGCGCTCCTCGCCGCGATCGAGGCCCACTACGCCGCGGCGGCGGAGGAAGCGGAGCGCGGGGCGCTCCGGCGCCGCCTCGAGACCGCGCTCCGCCGCCAGCGCGAGGCGATCGCGCGCAAGGCGCGCGTCCTCGCGGAGGACGTGGCGGCGGCGCAGCGCGCGGCGGAGCTCGGCCGCCTCGGCGAGCTCCTGAAGGGGGCGCTCGGGAGCGTCCCGCCGCGTGCGAGCGAGGCGCGCGTGCGCGACTGGGCGACGGGCGAGGAGGTCGCGATCCCGCTCGACCCGGCGCTCTCGCCGTCGGCGAACCTCGAGCAGCTCTTCAAGCGCCAGCGCAAGGCCGAGCGCCAGGCGCTGCGCGCGCGGCAGGAGGAGGGGGCGCTCGCGGCGCGGCGCGAGGCGGCGGAGCGGCTCGAGGCCGAGCTCGCGGCGCTGGGCGACGAGGCGCTCGCGCGGCGCGCGGCCGAGCCGGACCTCGCGCGCCTTCTCGAGCGCTACGCGCCGGCGCCGGCGCCGGCGCGCGCGACGTCGTCGGCCACGGCGCGCGCGCCGCGGGCGCGCGGGATCCCCGACGTCCCGACGCGCCTCCAGCCGAAGCGCTACCGGAGCAGCGCCGGGCTCGAGATCTGGGTCGGCAAGAGCGACGAGGGGAACGACTTCCTAACGACGCGCCTCGCGCGGGGAAGGGATCTCTTCTTCCACGTCGAGGGCGCGCCGGGAAGCCACGTCGTCCTGCGCACGGAGGGCCGCGACGACCCGCCGTCCGAGTCCGTCCTCGAGGCGTGCGAGCTCGCCGTCCACTTCTCGAGCGCGAAGCGCGCCGGCCGCGCCGCCGTGCACGTGGCCGCGATCAAGGACGTCTCGAAGCCGAAGGGCGCCAAGCCCGGCCTCGTCCACGTCCACCGCGGCCGCACCATCCAGCTCCGCCGCGACCCCGCCCGCCTGGAGCGCATCCTCACAGCGCGCCTGGACACGTAGACACTTGGGGGACGTTCCACTTGGGACACTTGGGGGACGTTCCACTTGCCTCACGAGCGGGACAGTCCTCGGGCGGCGCATTCCAACCCGACGGGGCGGAGTGTCCCTTTTCGTCAGGTCCGTGGAACGTCCCCTTCGTGGGCGCCTGGAGGGCGTCCTGGCCTCGCGGGCCGGCGGGACGCCGAGGCTCCGGCGGCCGACGTCTCCGCCGTCGTTCAAGCGGCTCCGACGCCCTTCCGATGCTGTCGGCGCATGGGGCTCTCCACCAGCGTCCATGAGCTCAAGAACCTCGTCCTCTCGCTGCACCCGGTCGTTGCGATCGAGACCGGCGAGGAGGAGCGCGTGGAGCGGCTGGTCGAGGCGGCGGCCGCGGACCTCGGGCTCCCGGTGTTCGAGTGGTCCGTGACGCAGGGGCTGGTGCGTTGGCCCGAGCGGACGCCCAATCACACGCTGCGCGAGGCGGTCGCGATGCTGGCGCACCTGCGCGGCCTCACCGTCGAGGCGATCTTCCTGCTGAAGGACCTGGGGCGGCACCTCGAGGACCCGACCGCCGCGCGCGCCTTCGCCGAGGTGGCGCGCGCCTTCGCCCGCACGCGCTCGACGCTCGTCGTCGCGGGCGCCGCCGTGCGCTTTCCCGCGGAGCTCGAGCACCTGGTCGTCCACTTCGAGCTCGCGCTCCCCGGGCCGAAGGAGCTGCGCGACGTCGTCGAGTCGGTGGCGTCGTCGCTCGGCGAGCGCGGGAAGGCGGAAATCCGCCTCTCCGAGGCGGAGACGGAAGAGCTCGTGCGCGCGCTCGCCGGCCTCACTCTCAACCAGGCGCGCCAGGCGGTCGCACGCGCCGTGCTCGAGGACGGCGCGCTCGACGCCTCGGACCTGCACGCGATCCTGGAGGCGAAGGCGCAGGCGCTCGCGCGCGACGGCCTCCTCGAATTCCTTCCCGCCGCCGACAACGCCTTCGAGCTCGGCGGCTTCCCGCGCCTCAAGGAGTGGCTGGAGCGCGCCCGCGTCGGCTTCACCCCGGAGGCCCGCGCGCTGAACCTCCGCGCGCCGCGCGGGATCCTGCTCGCCGGCGTCCAGGGCTGCGGGAAGTCGCTCGCAGCGAAATGCATCGCACGTCTCTGGCGGCTTCCGCTCCTCAAGCTCGACGCCGGGCGGCTCTACGACAAGTACGTGGGCGAGACCGAGAAGAACCTGCGGCGCGCGATCGAGATCGCCGAGTCGATGGCGCCGGCGGCGCTCTGGATCGACGAGCTCGAGAAGAGCTTCGGCGCCGGCGGCGGCGAGCACGACGGCGGCACCAGCAAGCGCGTCCTCGCGACGTTCCTCACGTGGCTCCAGGAGAAGAAGGAGGACGTCTTCGTGGTCGCGACGGCGAACGACGTCTTCGCGCTCCCGCCGGAGCTCCTGCGCAAGGGCCGCTTCGACGAGCTCTTCTTCGTGGACCTTCCCGACCGCGCGGAGCGGCAGGAAATCCTGCGCATCCACCTCTCGCTGCGCAAGCAGGACCCCGCGCGCTTCGACGTCGAGTTCCTTGCCGACGCGATGGAGGGCTGGAGCGGCGCCGAGATCGAGCAGGCGGTGACGGCGGCGCTCTACGGCGCACTCCACCGAAAGCGTCCGCTCGACACCACCGCGCTCCTCCAGGAGATCGGCGGGACGGTGCCGCTCTCCGTCTCGCGCCGCGAGGACGTCGAGCGGCTGCGCGCGCTCGCCCAGGGCCGCTTCGTCCCGGTCCGCTGACGAAGGGGACGTTCCACAAACCTCACGAGGGGGACACCCCTTCGCGAGGAGTGTCCCGTTCGTGAGGTTTGTGGAACGTCCCCTCAGTGGGCCCCGGCTCCCGAGGGGGGAGTTCTACAAACGGGGAGGTGTGGCGGGGCGGTCGAGCGCGCCGGTGAGGAGGGCCGTCGAGGCGCCCCACACGAGGTGGGCTGCGATCATCATGGTGTTGCGGCCGGCGGGCTCGCGCGTCGCCGGGCGCAGGATGCGCAGCGCGGGGAGCCAGCCGAGATAGCTCGCACCCCAGACGGCGAGGCCGAAGAGCGCGCCCTTCACGACCGTCGGCCCGCGGACGCGCGCGGCGAACGCCGGGTAGAGGGCGCCCGTCGTCGCGCCGTAGCCCACGTGCGCGAAGTACGTGGCGGCGTGGACCTGCTCGGCGTCGAGCTGCGGCTCGACGCCCGCGGTCTGCGCGATCCGGCGGGTGATCTGGCGCGGCGGGATCTCCTCGCGGCGCGCGTCGGAAAACTCGCGCCGTAGAAGTGTCATCACCGCCGTCATCGGCGCCGTCGCCGCGGCGCCGGCGACCGCCCCTGCGAGGGCCCCATCCATCGGCACTCTCCCGAGCGACGCCGCACTCTAGGCGGACTTGCCGCTCCCGCACGGCGCTGCAAGCGCCGTGCCGCGCTCGCTCGCACGCACGCCGCACGGCCGCGCGCGGCGCCGCGACGAAGCTCCCGCGCGCGCGGCGGCGCGCGGCGCCGCCTTCAGAACTCGCGCGTCTCGCCGAGGCGGAAGACCCAGCCCTGGTCGCCGCCCAGCCCTGCCGCCGCGACCGCGGCCTGGAAGCGCACGGGCGGCTCGCCGACCGGCTCGTCCGTGAGGTCGTACGTGCCCCAGTGGATGCCGAGGATGCGCCGCGCGTCGAGGAGGCGCGCCGCGTCCACGGCCTCTTCGGGATCGAGGTGGACCGCCCGCATCATCGCGGCCGGCTCGTACGCGCCGATCGGCAGCGCCGCGAGGTCGAAGGGGCCGAGTGCGCGTCCGATCGCGGCGAACGTCGGGACGTGGAGCCCGGTGTCGCCGGCGAAGTAGACGCGCCGCTCCGGGCCGACCACCGCCCACGACGACCACAGCGCGCGCTTCTCGTCGAACAGCCCGCGCTGGCTCCAGTGCTGCGCCGGGAGGCAGTGCACCTCCACGGCCCCGATGCGCACGCGCTCGCCCCAGTCGTGCTCGGACACGCGCTCGATGCCCTCCTCTCGGAGCAGCGCCGCGTTCCCGAGCGGCACGAGGAAGCGCACGTGCGGCTGGCGGCGATGGAGCTCGCGGAGCGCCGGGAGGTCGAGGTGGTCGTAGTGGTTGTGCGAGACGAGCACGAAGTCGAGCCGCGGGAGGCCGGCGATCCCGAGCGGAGGCGGCACGAGGCGGCGCGCGCCGACGACGCCGCCCGGCCCCGCGCGATTCGAGAAGGCCGGGTCCGTGAGGTAGCGGACCCCATCGTGCCGCACGAGGACGGTCGCGTGGTTGACCCAGGTGACGGTCGCCTCCGAGTGTCGGGCGAGCTCGCCCGCGGGATCGGCGACGGCGTCGGGCACGCCCTCGGCGCTGCGGAAGAGCCCGAGCACGCGGCGCGCGAAGAAGGGCAGCTCGACGGAGACGCCGCCGCGCGGGAGGGGATCGGCGAAGTTCGCGAAGCGCCCGTCCGGACCGCGCGGCGCGGGGCCGAGGAGGCGCGTGCCCTCGAGCGCGGCGGCGCCGGGCGCAGGCGCGACCGGCGTGCGCGCCGCGCCCTGGAGCAGGAGCGCGGACGCGAGGAGGCCCGCGCCGACCCCCCCGGCGGCGAGCGCGCGCCGCCTCAGGGCCGCCCCTCGAAGCCCGCGGCGCGCGGGCGCATCGGCCGCGCCTCGAGGCGCGCCGTACGCGGGCGCATCGGCCGCGCCTCGAAGCGCGCGGCGCGTGCGAAGCCGGGCGTCGCGGCGCGCGCCCCCCCCGCGTCCACGACCAGCGCCTCCACGCCGGGCTGCGTCGCGAGGCGCGCGAGCCCCTCGCGTGCGCCGAGGACGAGGAGCGCCTTGCTCCACGCCTCCGCTTCGGCGCCGCTCGCCGCCACCACCGCCGCGAGCCGCGGCTGCGCGAGCGGAAGCCCGCTCCGCGGGTCGAGCACGTGGCCGACGCGCCGCCCGCCGATCGCGCTCCACTGCCCGAAGCTCTCCGAGACGGAGAGCGACTGGTCGCGCAGCGCGATCGTCCCCGCGAAGCCGCCCTCGGCGTCGCGCAGGAGGAGGCGCCAGGCTTCGCCGCCCGGGGGCGCGCCGAGCGCGACGACGCTGCTCTGCCCGAAGGAGAGCAGGGCGCGCGAGACGCCCGCGGCGCGCAGGTCCTCGGCGAGCCGGTCCAGCGTCCAGCCCTTCGCGACGCCGCCCAGCTCCACCGCCGTCCCGGGCGCGAGCGCCACGGCGCCGCCCTCGAGCGCGACGCGCTCCGCGCCGACGCGCGCGCGCGCGGCCGCGAGCTCGGCCTGCGACGGCGGCCGCCCGCGCGCCGCCGCGGCGCGCCAGAGCGCGACGAGCGGCCCGACCGTCACGTCGAACGCGCCGCCCGTCCGGCGCGAGAGCGCCTTCGACTCGCGCAGGATCGCGGCGAGGGCGGGGGGAACCGGCGCGGGCGCGCTCCCCGCACGGGCGTTGAGCCGCGAGAGCGCGCTCGCCGGGTCGTGGCTCGAGAGCTCGCGCTCGAGCGCGGCGGTGCGCGCGTAGAGGCGCTCGAGCAGCGCGCGGCCCGCCGCGGCGTCGGGCGCGGCGAGCGTCACCTCGAGCACGGTGCCCATCGCGTAGCGGCCGTCGGCCACCTCCGCGGCGGGCGACGCCGCCTCCGGCCGCGCGAGCGCGCAGCCGGCGAACGACGCCGCGAGCGCGAGGACGGCGAGGCGGATGGGGCGCGCGACGCCACGCCGGTCCGTCGAGGCGCGGCGCGCCGGTGCCCCGCTTCGGACCGCGCGGCGCACCGGCTCCGCCTCGAAGCCCGCGCGGCGCGCCCGGGAGAGCGCGCGGCGCGGCGGCCGGGCGCCGGCGAGCGCTCCCCGCGGCGGCGTCACGCGACCTCGTCCTCCAGCTCGTCCTCCTCGTCGCGCATGCCCGTGTAGCTCGCCGCGCTCCCGCGGAAGACCGCCCAGAGGGACAGCCCGACGAGGGCGGCGAGGCTGCCCTGGAGCAGCAGGAAGCCGGCGATCTTCGCCCACGCGAAGACCGGGTGCGCGAAGCGGACGAGCCAGCCGGCGCCCTCGTCGAGCGCGGCCGCGAGGAACGGGACCGCGATGAGCCACGCCTTCACGCGGTCGGCGAGCGGGACGAACAGCATGAGGTGCGTGAGGACCAGGAGCAGCATCCCCATCGCGAACAGGTGGAAGTGCGAGACCTCGAGGAGGCCGCGATAGCTGCGCGGCTGGAGGAACCGCTCCTCGTTGCCGAGGTAGTAGTCGATCACCGAGCCCGGCGTGAGGCCCATCTTGTCGAAGTAGAGCATCCCGTTCGTCACCCAGAGCGCCGCGACGTACAGCGCGTAGAGGACGACGATCGTCTGGAGCAGCCGGTTCCGGCTCCACTCCCCGGTCACGACGAAGCGCACGTCAGGGCTCTCCCGCCGCGGGCCTCGGTCCCGCCAGCACCTCGAGCAGCGCCAGCGAGCGCCGCACGGCGTCCGTCACCGCGCGCGACGAGAGCGTCGCGCCCGCGATCCCGTGCAGCTCGCCGCCGAGGCGCAGGTCCTCGTCGAGCGCCCGCCCCTCGAGCTGGCGCAGCCAGCGCGCGGACGGGAGGTACTCCTCCGGCTCGTAGAACGCCAGGGTACGCAGCATGCGGACGCGGCGGTCCGGCCCGATCACGACGAGCAGCGCCTCGGGGTGCGTGCGGACCGTGTGGACGTCGATGAAGGCCCAGCCCAGGACCGCGCCGTCCTTCCACGCGGTGTAGAGCCTCACGAGGCGCGAGGGGAGCGGGGCGCCGGCGCGCGCCTCCACCCGCGCGGCCTGCGCGTCGTCCAGGACCTCGCTGCGCTTGTCCACCCGGTCGGCGTCCGGGAACGCGAGCTCGAGGGCCTCCTCCTGGCTGTAGAAGACCTTCGCCGCCGCGGGAGCGGCGAAGGCCAGCGCGAGCGCGAGCGCCGCGGCGAGTGGCCTCCTAGAAGGCAAATCCCATTCCGAGGGACACCTCGTCGGGCCGTTCGCCCCCGCGCGGCGCGAAGTTCCGGTACTCGAGCTTGAGCGCCACGTTGGGGTGCGGCTTGAACTGGAGGCCCGGCGTGTAGACCCAGTAGCGGTTGCGGTCGTTCGCGCTGAAGCCGCTCGGGACGTCGTACTGCGTGTCGACGTACTCGATCCGGAAGAACGGCGCGAGCGAGCGGTCCAGGTTGTCCGAGAGGTGCGGCCAGAGGTCGTAGGCCAGCTCGACGTAGCCGCCCAGCATCTCCTCGGCGATCGGCCGGTTGAGCGCGCGGCCCAGCGCGACGTTGAGGTCGCGCGCGTCGGAGAGCTGGTTGTAGGCGAAGAGCGCTCGGGCGTGCCACTGCTCGTGGCGCCACTGCACGTGGCCCTCCGCCACGAGGAGCGACGCCTGGGGCAGCTCGATGCCGCCGATCTGCTGGTCCTGACCGGAGTCGCCGTAGTAGAGCGAGCCGCCGAGCAGCCACGCGGGCGCCGGGCTCCAGTCGACGCGGCCCACGAAGGCGAGGTCCTCGGCGAGCGCGCGGTTCGCCTTCTGGCGGCCGTCGCGGATGCCCGAATCCGTGAAGCCGCGCGCGTTGAAGCCGTTCACGAGGTAGGCGCGGTACTCGACCTGCTCGCCGAGCTGGCCGAAGACGCCGGCTCCCATCTCGCTCCACGTCGTCGGCAGGATGCGCGTCTCGGTCTCGGGGCGCGTCACGCCGAAGTAGTAGGGCGGCTCGTGCACCTCGTTCAGGAAGCCCATCGGGAGGAGCAGGACGCCGGCGCGCGCGTTCAGCTCCTCGCGCCAGAAGAAGTCGAGCGCGGCGAACTCGACCCGCACCTCGCCCGACGGCGCGCTCGGGGTGTCCTCGCCGATGAAGGCGTGCTCGTACTCGATCTCCGAGTTGAAGACGATCGAGTCGGTGAACTTGTACCCGAGGTAGGTCACGATGCGGAGGGCGTCGGCGCGGTCGAGCTGGCGGTCGGAGATCGAGACGCCGTCGACGCTGTCGCTCCCCGAGTCGTCGTTGCCGACGAAGCTCCGGTAGAACCACTCGCCGTAGCCGCCGATCGAGATGCCGCGGTCGGCGCCGTAGACCTTCGACGCCGCCGGGCCGAAGCCGTAGGCGCTCTTCAGCTCGCGGTCCTCCGGCACCGTCACCTCGTCGCGCACGCGCGCGAGCTCGTCGGTGAGGACCTCGACCTTGCGCTCGAGGTCGGCGATCCGGTCGGCGTCCGCGCGCGCGGCGTCCGAGGTCTCCGCCGCCGTCTCGGCCACGGCGGGACGGGGGAGGGGGGTCGCGATCACGAGTCCGAGGAGCAGCAACACGAGAGGCATGGCCCGGCGTCCTGGCGCGGAGCGGGCGCGACGGCCCCTCCGGCGCGCTGGGCTCGGGGCTCGATGCCTCTGGCCTCGGAGAGTTCGACTTCGACGGGCCCCGCGAGGGGGACCCGCACGGTCCGCTTGCAGCGGCGGCACTTGAGCTCGACCGCGCCCTCGACGAGCCGCGCGAGGAGGCTGCCGCAGGCGCAGCGGCAGTCGCCCTTCCCGAGCGGGCGGGCGGACGCGGAGGAGGAGGCGGCGGAGATGGAGGGCGCGAGGCTCACGGGGGCGATCCGGTCACGAGGCGGCTCCGGCCGACGGGCACGGCACCCGGCCGCACCCCCCTCAAACTGAAAATGCATTTCAATTTCGTCGGCACACTACGCGGGCGCCGGGATGGTGTCAAGCGGTCTCGCGAGCCGGCGGCGGGAGCCCGAGCGGTCAGGCCCCGATCAGACCCGCGGCGCGCTCCGCCGCCTGGCAGGTGTGCTCGATCAGCGTCGCGATCGTCATCGGGCCGACGCCGCCCGGGACGGGCGTGTACGCGCGACAGCGCGGGATGGCCGCGGGAAGATCGACGTCGCCGACGCCGCCCGGGTGGTAGCCGGCGTCCACCACGACGGCGCCCGCGCGCACCCAGTCGCCCTTCACGAACGCCGGGCGCCCGACCGCGGCGACCACGAGGTCGGCGTCGCGGACGAGCTCGGGGAGGTCGCGCGTCTTCGAGTGGCAGATCGTCACCGTGGCGTCGCGGTTCACGAGCATCGCGGCCATCGGCTTGCCCAGGATCGGGCTGCGCCCGAGCACCACCGCGCGAAGCCCGGCGAGCGCGACGTCGTGGTGGTCGAGGAGGCGCAGGATGCCGGCCGGCGTCGCGGAGCCGTACGCGCGCTCGCCCATCGCCATGCGGCCGAAGCCGGCGGACGTGACGCCGTCGACGTCCTTCTCGAGCCGGATGCGGTCGAAGCACGCGCGCTCGTCGATCTGCCGCGGGACGGGATGCTGGAGCAGGATGCCGTGGACGTCGGGGTCCGCGTTGAGCTCGTCGATCGCTCCGAGGAGCTGCGCCGTCGTCGTGGCCGCGGGGAGGTGGATCCGCCGCGAGTCCATGCCGACGCGCCGGCACGCGTTGCCCTTCATCTTCACGTAGGTCGCGGAGGCCGCGTCGTCGCCGACGAGGATCGTCGCGAGGATGGGCGTGCGTCCGCTCGCGGCCTTCACCTTCTCGACGCGCGGCCCGAGCTCGGCCTCGATGGCCCGCGCGAGCGCCTTTCCGTCGAGGACGCGGGGACTCCCCGTTCCCGTCACCGGATCGCCTCCCTGGAAAGCGACGATGCTCCCACACGGAGGCGGCGAGCGCACGCCCCCGCGCCCGCCGCCGCGCGCGGCGCGCCCCGCCGAGGGGCGCGCCGCGCCCCCTGCTAGCCTGACGGAGGCCGCTCCGCGGCCCTTCCGACGATGAGCGACGCGAAACCCAGCGAGGCCGGCGCGCCGCAGGGCGGTGTCGGGCGCGAGATCGAGCTGAAGCTCGCACTCCCGCCCGGCGCGCTGGCGGCGCTGCGGCGCGATCCGCGCCTGCGCGCGCTCGCCGCCGGGCCGCCGACGGAGAGGCGCCTCCGCACCGTCTACTACGACACCGCGGAGCGCGACCTCGCCCGCGCCGGCCTCGCGCTCCGCGTACGGACGTGCGAAGGCGCGCACGTGCAGGCGCTGAAGTCCGAGCGCGGCTCGCAGGCCGGACTGTTCGTGCGCGGCGAGTGGGAGGCGGCCGTCCCGACCGCGGTCCCCGACCTCGCGCGGATCCCCGACGCGGCGGTCCGCGCGCGCGCCGAGGCGGCCGCGCGCGGACGGCCGCTCGCCGCGGTGTTCGAGACGGACTTCGTCCGCACCGAGCTGCGCGTCGAGCGGGCGGGCGCGGCGATCGCGCTCGCGCTCGACGAGGGCGAGCTGCGCGCGGGGCGCGCCGCGCGTCCGATCTGCGAGGTCGAGCTCGAGCTCCTGCGCGGGGCGCCGCGCGCGCTGTACGAGCTGGCGCGCGCGCTGCACGAGATCGCGCCGCTGCGCCCCGCCGCCCTCAGCAAGGCCGCGCGCGGCTACGCGCTCGCGGCGGGAACGGCGCCCGGCGTGCGCCGCGCGCGGCCGCCCGCGCTCGCGCCCGGCGCGACGCTCGACGAGGCGGCCGGCGGGGTCCTCTCCGCGTGCCTCGAGCACGTCCTCGCGAGCCTCGATCCCGCGCGGGAGGACGAGCGTCCGGAGCCCGCGCGCGCGGGCGACGGCGACGGCGTCGATCCGCGCGCGGGCGCGGCCCCGGATCCCGCGCGGGCGGGGGAGGGCGCGGACGGCGTCGAGCCGCTGCGGGTCGCGCTCCGGCGCCTGCGCGCCGCGCTCGCGCTGTTTCGGCCCGCGCTCGCCGGAGCCGAGGCCCGCGCCCTCCGCGCGGGCCTGCGCCGGCTCGCGCACCGCCTCGGACCCGCGCGCGAGCTCGACGTCCTCCTCGCCGAGGCGCTGGATCCGCGCGAGGCGCCGGCGGACGCCGGCCCCGGCCTCGCGACCCTGCGCGCGGCCGCTCGCGCGCTGCGCGACGAGGCGTATGCCGAGGTGCGCGCCGGCGTCGAGGCGCCGGAGACGTCCGCGCGGCTCCTCGCGCTCGGCGCCTGGATCGCGGGCCGCGGCTGGCGCCAGGAGGCGGGCGCCGAGGCGCTCGCGCTCCTCGGCGCGCGCGCCCGCGACTTCGCGGAGCCGCGGCTCGACCGGCGCCTGCGCGCGGCGCTCGCGCGAGGCCGCGCGCTCGCGCGGCTCGGCCCGGCGGCGCGGCGGCGCCTGCGCCTCCGGCTCAAGCTGTTCCGCGACGCGGCCGAGTTCTTGCAGGGAGTCCTTCCCGAGCGGTCGCTGGAGCGCGCGTCGAGCGCGCTGTCGTGGCTCGACGACGCGCTCGGCCGCTCGGACGACGTCGCCGCCATGGAGCGCCACCTCGAACGCATCGCCGAGCGACTCGGGCCCGCGTTCGGGCCGGCGGAGCGGATCGCCGCCGGCTGGGCGGCGGGCCGGGCCGCCGCCCGCGCCGAGCGGGGCCGCGCCGAGCTCGGGCGCGCGTGGCGCACGTTCGAGCGCGCGGCGGCCGCGTGGAGCCGCCCGTGAGCGAGCCGCGCATCCTGAACCGCGAGCTCTCCTGGCTCGACTTCGACCGCCGCGTCCTCGAGCTCGCGGAGGAGCCCGGCCTCCCGCTCCTCGAGCGCGTGCGCTTCCTCGCGATCACGAGCGGGAACCTCGACGAGTTCTTCCAGGTGCGCGTGGCCGGCCTCCACGCGCAGCGCGAGTCGCCGGTCGCGATGAGCTCGCCCGACGGCCGCACCCCGGAGCAGCAGCTCGCAGACGTGCGCGCGCGGGCGCTCGAGCTCGTGCGCGCGGTGGGCGAGGTGTTCACGAAGCAGCTGGCGCCCGCCCTCGCCGAGCAGGGGATCCGCATCGTCTCCTGGAGCGCGCTCGACGCGGCCGACCGCGAGGCGCTCACGCGCGAGTTCGAGGCGCGCATCCTCCCCGTGCTGACGCCGCTCGCCGTCGACCCGGCTCACCCGTTCCCATACGTCTCGAACCTCTCGTTCAATCTCGCCGTCCTCGTGCGCGACCCCGGCAGCGCGGTCGTGCGCTTCGCGCGGCTCAAGGTGCCGGCGCTCCTCGGCCGCTTCCTCGCGCTCCCGGGCGACCGCTTCCTCCCCGTCGAGCAGGTGATCGGGGCGCACCTCGAGGCTCTCTTTCCGGGGATGGAGATCGTCTCGTGGAGCCCCTTCCGCGTGACGCGCGACGCCGACCTCGACGTCGAGGACGAGGAGGCGGCGGAGGACCTCCTCGTCGCCATCGAGAGCGAGCTCCAGCGCAGGCGGCGTCGCTCCGACGCGGTGCGGCTCGAGGTGGACCGCTCGATCTCGCAGCGCGCGCTCGACCTCCTGCTCGAGGAGCTCGAGCTCGGGCCCGACGACGTCTACGTCCACGACGCGCCGCTCGATCTCGGCGGCCTCGTGGAGATCTACCAGCGCGTCCAGCGGCCGGACCTGCGCGACGAGCCGTGGGCGCCGCAGCCGGCACCGCGGCTCGCGCGGCCGGAGGGCGCGCGCGCCGAGGCGGCGCGGCGCGGCGACTTCTTCTCGCTCCTGCGCGAGCGCGACGTCCTCGTCCACCACCCGTACGACGCGTTCGAGACGTCGGTGCAGGAGTTCCTCGCGCAGGCGGCCGACGACCCGCACGTCCTCGCGATCAAGCACACCATCTACCGCACCTCCGGTCCGGCGAACCCCATCGGGCGCCACCTCATGCGCGCCGCGCAGGCCGGAAAGGAGGTGGTGACGCTCGTCGAGCTCAAGGCGCGCTTCGACGAGGAGACGAACATCGAGTGGGCGCGTGCGCTCGAGCAGGCGGGCGTCCACGTCGTCTACGGCCTCGTCGGCCTGAAGACGCACGCGAAGGTGGTGCTCGTCGTGCGCCAGGAGCCGGACGGCATCCGGCGCTACTGCCACGTCGGGACGGGGAACTACCATCCCGACACGGCGCGCGTGTACGAGGACCTCGGCGTCTTCTCCGCGGACCCGCAGCTCGGCGCCGACCTCGGCGACCTCTTCAACCACCTGACCGGGTGCGGCCGCCAGCAGCCGTACCGGCGCATCCTCGTGGCGCCGGAGCACCTGCGCCCGGCGCTGCTCGAGCTGATCCGCGCCGAGATGGCCGAGCCCGACGGCCGCATCGTGCTGAAGCTGAACAGCCTCTCGGACCCCGCCCTCATCGAGGCGCTGTACGAGGCGTCGCAGGCGGGCGTCGAGATCGACCTCGTCGTGCGCGGCATCTGCTGCCTGCGGCCGGGGGTCCCGGGGCTGTCGGAGCGCATCCGCGTGCGCTCCATCCTCGGCCGCTTCCTCGAGCACTCGCGCATCTGGCGCTTCGGCAGCGAGCGCCGCGGGCTGCGCTACTTCATCGGCTCCGCCGACCTCATGCCGCGCAACCTCGACCGCCGCGTCGAGGTGGTCGTCCCGATCGACGACACGCGGCTCGCGGCGCGGCTCGAGCAGATCCTCTCGCTCCTCCTCGCCGACGACGACCTCGCCTGGACGCTCGCAAGCGACGGCCGCTGGTCGCGCGTCGAGGGCGCCCGCCGCCTGCGCGCGCAGCAGGCCCTGCAGGAGCGCGCCCGCGCCCGGACGGCGAGCCCCGAGTAGCGCCGCGGTGACCGGCTAGCTCGGCGCCGTTCCCGTCTCCGGGCCCGGCGCCTCTCCGAGCCGGACGCCGTCCCCGGGGCGGGCCGTGGCCGCGGCCGGCGCGGCCGACGGCGCGCCCGCAGCGACCGCCGGCATCGTCCGCGCCGGGGCCTGCGCCGCCGCCGCGAGCGGCTCGGCGGGCGGCGCGGCGATCGCGAGGCGGTCCGCCGCGACCGGGCCGAGGTCGAGCGCGAGCCGGCGCAGCGCGCCGCCCGCTCCCCGCGCGAGCGCGCGGAAGGGCGCCGCGAGCGGCGTCGCGCCGCGCTCCTTGACCTCCCCGCGCAGGCGCTCCGAGACGCCTTCGGGCATCACGAGCATGCACTCCGCGCCGAGCTGGAGCGCGAGCGCGCCGGCGGCCCCGCGCGCCGCGTCCGCGTCGTCGATCTCGACCACGCGATCGTGGAAGACGTCGCGCAGGAGCGCGAGCCCCTCCGGCGCGAGCGAGGCCGCGTGCACCAGCAGGTGGCGGCGGCCCGGCCCGAACGCACAGAGCGCCGTGTCGCCGCGCCCGATCCGGCGCGGCGCCAGCGCCACGCGGAGGACGGGGCGCGGCGCGACGAGCGCGCGCAGCACGGGCTCGGCGGCCGGGCTCGCCGGCTGGGTGCCGGGGACGCGCCGCCACGGCGGGACGCCGAGCGCCACGACGAGGCGCGGCGGCTCGGCGCCTCCGAGCGCGAGCACGTAGGGGTCGCCGGCCGGGAAGAAGTCGGCGCCGCCTTCCACGTGGAACCGCTCGTCGAGCCCTTCGACCCGAAAGCCGTACTGCGCGAGGAGCTGGCGCACGTGCCGGCGCGAGCCGCTCCGCGCCGGGGCGGCGTTCGCGAGGACGAAGCGCTTCTCGGAGAGCGGCTTCTCGGCGTCGAGCGGCGTCAGGAAGCCGAGCGTCGCGGGCAGCGCGAGGTCCGGATGTGCGAGCTGGGGCGCGATCACGATCGTGGCCGCGCCCAGGTCGCGCAGGAGATCGTGCAGGTCGCGCCACTCGCGGCGCGCCTCCGCGCGATCCGCGCGCCCGCGCGCGCCCCAGTGCAGCGGATCCCCCATCAGGAACGCGCGGCGCATGCCGACGGCCATGCGCCGTCTATCGGCCGTCCGGCTCCCGGGGTCGAGAGGGCGTTCGCTATGTTCCCTCGCCGGATCGCCCGTCGCGGGCCGCGCGCGCGGGGCCCGCGCGGTGCGGGGCTCGAGGCCGGCCGCCGGAACGCCGATCCGCCCGCGTGATGGCTGCCCGCCGGATCCGCACCAACCTCGCCGACCTCGCCCGCGCCCGCCTCGCCCGGCGCGACGAGCGCCGCGCGGCTCGGGGCGTGCTGCGCGCGCGCCGCGAGCAGCACGCGGCCTACCGCGAGGCGGTCGAGGGCGCGCTGCCCTACCTCGCCTCCGTGCGGGCGCCGTCCCTCCCGATCCCGGGCGCGCTCGGGCGCGAGCTCAGCGTCGCGACCTACAACGTGCACCGCTGGCAGGGTCTCAACGGCGTGCGCGCGCCCGACCCGGCGCGAGCGGGCTTCGTGATCAGCGAGGTCGGCGCCGACATCACGGCGCTCCAGGAGGTGCTGCGCCCCTTCGGCGAGCCCGACCCGCTCGAGCGCCTGGCGGACTCGCTGCGCCTCCACCTCGCGTTCGTGGCGACGCGCGTGCACCGCCTCGGCGAGGTGGGCAACGCGATCCTCTCGCGCTGGCCCATCACGAGCGTCTTCGCGCTCGACCTCTCCTTCTCGCGCGTCGAGCGGCGCGCCGCGGTGGCGGTCCAGTTCTCGGGCGTGGGCGGGACGCTCGCCGTCGTCGCGACCCACCTCGCCCTCGTGGACCGGACGCGCCGCCAGCAGGTGGCGTCGATCCTCTCCCACCCGCAGCTCCAGGGCGCGGTGCTCCTCGCCGGCGACCTCAACGCCTGGCGGCGCTGCGAGGCGACCCGCACGCTCGAGCGCGAGCTGGTCGGCCAGGAGTCGGTCGCCTGGCCGCGCAGCTTCCCGTCGGCGCGGCCGGTCCTCGCGCTCGACCGCATCTACGCGCGCGGCGCGGAGATGCTCGAGGTCGCCGCGCACGACACCGCCGCGGCCCGGCGCGCGTCCGACCACCTCCCCATCGTGGCGCGCGTGCGCCTCTCGGCGTAGCGCGTGGGCGGGGCGCGGCTGCGGTCGCTGGTCCCGGCGCTCCTCCTCGCGGGAGGCTGCGCGAGCTTCGAGGGCGCGCGTCTCTACGACCGCGGGACGGCGGCGCTCGTGCGCGGCGACGCGGCCGCGGCGGTCGCCGACCTCGAGCGCGCGGCGGCGCGGGTCCCCCACGCGTCCGAGATCCAGAACCACCTCGGCCTCGCCTACGCCGCGCTGGGGCGCCACGCCGAGGCGCTCGCGGCGTTCCGGCGCGCCGTGGCGCTCGACTGCGACAACGGGGCCGCGCAGCGGAACCTGCGCGCGGCCGAGGGGGGCTTCGCGGCGCCGGCGGCCGTCGCGTCCGAGCCGCCCGAGGCGGCGCGATGAGCGGCGAGCGCGACGGCGACGGCGAGCGGCCGCGCCTCTCCTGGAGCGAGATCGACAAGCGCCGCGACCGCGGGCGCTCCGGCGCGCGCGACGAGCGGCGACCGCGCGGCGCCGCCGCGGAGGCGAGGGCGCGCCACGCGACCGAGGCGTACCTGCGCGAGGCGGGCGCGAAGCTCTTCGGCGCGGGGCCCGGCGGGCCGCGCGGCGACCGGCTGGCGCGCGCGGTGCGCGAGGCGCACGGGACGCCCGGCCTCGACGCGGCGTGCGCCGCCTACGTCGCCGAGCTCGGGCCCCCGCGCGACGCCGCGCTCGCGTCGGTCTTCCTCGACGCGCGCGCGGGCGAGGCGCTCCTCGCGGGCCTCGCCGGCCTCGCGGCGCTGCGCGCCGAGGGCCGTCTCCAGATCTCCCGCGCGCTGCGCGGGCGCCTGCGGCTCCTCGCCGACGGCGCCGACGAGGAGGTCGCCGCGGCGGCGGAGGCGCTCCTCGAGCCCGCCTGAAGGCGCCCCTCTGCTATCCTCGCGTCGTGCCGCACGACCTGGAGAAGAAGGCGCTCGCCAGCTACCTCGAGGATCACCAGCTCAAGCACACGAAGCAGCGCGAGGCGATCCTCGAGGTGTTCCTCGAGGTGGAGGGCCACATCACCGGCGAGGAGCTCTACCGCCGGGTGCGCCGCCGCCACCCCGCGATCGGGTACACGACGGTGTATCGGACGATGAAGCTCCTGTGCGAGGCCGGCCTCGCGGTGGAGCGCCACTTCGACGACGGCGTCACGCGCTTCGAGATCCAGCACGAGCACCACGATCACCTCGTGTGCGTGCGCTGCGGGAAGATCGTCGAGTTCGAGTGCTCCATGATCGAGTCGGCGCAGGACCGGATCGTCCAGGAGTACGGCTTCCGCCTCCTGCGCCACCGTCACGAGCTCTACGGCCACTGCCCGAGCTGCCGCGACGACCGCTGAGCGCCGGGCGGCACGCGGGCCGCGGACGCGCGGTGGGCGTCAGGCCTCCGCGCCCTCGTTCACCCAGGCCTCGAGGTCGTCGGGCAGTCCCGTCGGGTCGCCCGAGAGGTCGGCCATCGCGGGGCCGAAGTTCGCGGCGAACATGTCCTCGAAGTGGCGCTGGATGCGCGGGGCGAAGAGCCCCACCGAGCGCAGCGTCGGGATCACGAAGCCGCGGATGGGGCCGAAGCGGCCGCCGCTCCGGGCGAGCGAGCCGCGCATCGCGGCGCGCTCCTGCATCAACCGGGGCAGCACCTCGGCGGGGTCGATCCCCGCCTCCTTCCAGATGCGCAGCACGCTGTCGCGCAGCGTCGTCCCCGCGCGCGAGTCGACCAGCAGGCGGGCGCACTCGAAGGCGAAGTCCTCGAGCCGCGCGCGCTCGGCGTCCGTGAGCGTCGGCACGACGTACGAGAGGTACTTCACGCCGTAGCCCGTGTGGCGCGCCTCGTCGCGCGAGACGTAGGTGAGGAGCGTGCGCAGGAGGGGCTCGCGCGCGGCGTTGCGCATGTCGCGGAACGAGAAGAGCGCGAGCCCCTCGGTCACGATCTGCATCCCGACCGCCTTCTCGAGCCAGCTCTCGGTGGCGAGGACGTCGTCGAGGAGCCGCTTCAAACCGGGCGAGATCGGCTGCACCTCGTCGATCTTGCGCACGTAGGCGGCGAACACCTCCACGTGACGCGCCTCGTCGAGCGTCTGCGTCGCCGCGTAGAACTTCCCGTCCATGTGCGGCACCGCGGCGACGAGCTGTGAGGCCACCATGAGGGCGCCCTGCTCGCCGTGCAGGAAGTTCGAGAGCATCCACGCGGCGCTCCGGCGCGAGATCTCCCAGCGCGTCTCGGAGGAGAGCGACCTCCAGAACTCGGTTTCCTGGATCGGGAAGCCGCCGAGCGAGACCGAGCGCTCGAACGCCTCGCGGTCGAACGGGGCGTCCCAGTCGAGGTCGCGCATCCCGATCCACTGGCGCTCGAGCGCGTTCGCGTAGAGCGTGCGGAGCTGGTCGATCTCGCTCTCGTAGCTCCAGTGGTAGACCGCCTCCATCGCCGCGCGGACGCCCTCGGTCTGGGCGGGGTGGTGGGCGGGGAGCGCGGGTCGGGGATCGCTGGCCATGAGACCTCCGCGCGCCGGACGCGACGCGCACACCACGGCTTACCGCGCGGTCAGTGCGGCCGCAACGCCTCACGCGGGAGGCGCCTCGGGCGCGGCCCGCGGCGCTCAGTCCTCCACGCGGACGGGCGGCGGGCGCTCCGCGGGCGCGGCGGCGTCCTCGCGCGGCCCGGCGGCGGACGCGAGGCCCTCGAGCGCGGCGGCGAGCGCCTCCCGCGCCCGGCTCTCGGCGAGGCCCGCCGCGGCGGCGCGCGCGACGGCGTCCGCCGCGCCGGCCTTGCCCAGGGCGGGGAGGCCGTGGTCCGCGAGGACGACCACGCGGCCCTCGTAGAGCGCGGCGTAGACGAGCGCGCCCGCAGCCCCCGGCGTGCGGCCGAGCCCGGCGCGGCCGAAGGCGTCGAGCGCCCCTTCGACGGCGCGCGCGGCGAGGGCCGCCTCGCTCTCGCACAGGCGGCGCAGGCGCGGCGCGCGCGCGGCGAGGTGGCCGAGCGCGGCGCCCGCCAGCGCGGCGACGAGCGCCATGCGCTGCGCACCGGGAAAGAGCGCCGCGGCGGCGGCGAGGGCGAATGTCGCGAGCCAGGCGGCGGCGCGCCAGGAGGCGGCGCCCGCCTCACCGGCGCGGCGGACGAGCGCGACGGCCAGCTCGATCCCCACGCGGCCCTCCGCCTCGAGCGCCGCGCGCTCGAGCGCGAGCGCGTCCGCGGGGTCGAGGAGTCGGCTGGGCACCGCGCCCGCGAGACGCCCCGGGAGAGGCACCTCGCCGATCGCGCCGGCGAAGCTCGCGCGGCCGAACGCGCGCCCGAGCCCGGGACGCGGAGCGCGGCCGGGAAGGAGCGCCGCGGCGAGCGCCGCCGCGACGGCCGCGACCGCCCCGAGAGCCGCGCGCCGGCCGGGGGTCGCCGCGGCCGGGGCGAGCGCGAAGGCCGCCGCCCCCGCGCCCGCTGCCGCGACGAGCGCGCCGGGCGTGCGGCGGCCGCGCCGCGTCCAGACCGCGCCGGCCGGCCCGGCGAGGACGCCGAGCGCGATCGCGAGGCCGAGCGGGTCGCGGAGCGGCACGGCGCGCAGCGTATCCGATCGGGCGTCCCGGCGGCCGCACACGCCGGCGCGCCGGCGCACCGTCGCCTCAAGGGCCGGTCCCGCCGCGCCGATCCGCCCCGCATGGCGCGCGACGACCTCTCGTGCCCCATCTGCCAGGCCGACGTCCCGCTCACGGGCGACGAGAAGCGGGGCGACGAGGTGTACTGCACCTACTGCCGGGCGCCGCTCCGGATCGCCGGCGGCGACGACGCCGACGAGCTCGAGCTCGAAGAGGACCTCTAGGACGGGGGCGCGAGCGCTCCCTTCGTGCTCGGGCGCGCCGCGAACCGCGCGCGCCAGTCCCCGATCCGCTCGAAGGCCGGGTCGAGCTCGACGCCGAAGAAGCCGCCGAACCCGAGCGCCGCGAAGAGCGTGCAGTCCGCGAAGCCCGGCCGCTCCCCGCCGACGAAGGGCACCTCGGCGAGGCGGGCCTCGAGCCGGCGCAGGCCGTTCGGCAGCTCGGCGCGCGCCGCTTCCGCGATCGCGGGGACGGGCGGCAGGCCGAGCGGCGAACGCGTCGCGTGGACGATCCGCGCGATCGGATGGAGGACGCCGACGTCCGCGATGCGCTCCAGCTCGCGCGCCCGCGCGCGCTCGAGCGGCGTGCGCCCCAGCATCGGCGGCTCGGGGTGCAGCTCCTCCAGATACTCCATGATCGCGAGCGACTCGGTGAGGTAGGTCCCGTCGTCGAGCTCGAGGACGGGCAGCTTGCCGAGCGGGTGGCGCGCGCGGTGCTCGGGCGAGCGTTGCTCGCCCTTCACGAGGTTCACGACGACCTGCTCGAGCTCGAGGCCCTTCTCGGCGAGGTAGATGCGTACGCGCGTCGGGTTCGGGGCGACCGGGAAGAGGTAGATGCGCATGAGGCGACGCTAGCTCGCCGCGCCCGCGAGCCGCGATACTGCCCGCATGGCGAAGCGCAGCGCGGGGCTGCTGCCCTTCCGGCTCGCGCCGGGCGGGCTCCAGGTGCTGCTCGTGCACCCGGGCGGGCCGCTCTGGGCGAAGCGCGACGCGGGCGCCTGGTCGCTCCCGAAGGGCGAGATCGAGCCGGGCGAGGAGCCGCTCGCCGCGGCGGTGCGCGAGGTGGAGGAGGAGACCGGCTTCCGGCTCGACGGCCCCTACCTCCCGCTCGGCGAGCTGCGCCAGCGCGGCGGGAAGCGCGTCGTCGCCTGGGCGGTCGTCGCGGACGTCGATCCCGCGGCGCTCCGGAGCGGCGTGTTCGCGCTCGAGTGGCCGCCGCGCTCGGGCCGCCTGCGCGAGTTCCCGGAGGTCGACCGCGCCGCCTGGTTCGACCTTCCGGAGGCGCGACGGCGGCTGCTCGCGAGCCAGCTGCCGTTCCTCGACGGGCTGGAGCGCCTCGTCGCCGCAGCCGCCGAGGGCTGACCCCGCCTCGACCGGGCGTCCGCCGGCGAAGGACGCCGCCGCGTCCGTGGGTCAGACGGCGATGGTCATGCCGCCGTCGACGGGAAGGACCTGGCCGGTGACGAGGTCGGCCTCGATCAGCGCGAGGATCGCGTCGCGCACGTCCTCGGGCTCGCAGACGCGGCGCAGGGCGAGGCGCTGCTCGAGGGCGCCCTTCAGCGACTCGTAGACGGGCTCGCCGAGGCCCTCGCGGAGCCAGCGCCCCGTGATGAAGCCCGGCGCCACGGCGTTCACGCGGATCTTCGGCCCGAGCGCGCGCGCGAAGATGACGGTCATCACGTTGAGCGCCGCCTTCGACGCGCAGTAGGGAATCGAGCTCCCCGTCCCGATGAGGCCCGCGACGCTGGAGACGTTCACGACGACCCCGCCTTCGCCCTGCGCCAGCGCCTCGCGCGCCGCGCGCACGCACTGGAAGGGGCCCTTCACGTTCACGGAGAAGATCCGCTCCCAGTCGGCGTCGGTCACGCGCTCCATCTGGTCGTGCGGCACGAAGCTGGTCGTCGCGGCGTTGTTCACGAGGACGTCGAGCCGCCCGAACGCCTCGAGCGCGCGCGCCACGAGCGCGCGGCAGGCCGCGTCGTCCGCGACGTCCCCCTGCATCGCGACGCCCTTCGCGCCGCGCGCGCGGATCTCCGCGGCCGTCGCCTCCGCCTCCGCGGCCGATCTGCTGTAGTTCACGAGGACGTCGCAGCCGCGCTCGGCGAGCGCGAGCGCGGTCGCGCGGCCGACGCCGGTGCCGCCGCCCGTCACGATCGCCGCCTTCCCGGCCAGCTTCATCCCGCGGCCTCCTCGAGCCGCTTGCGCCAGGCCTCGAGCGGCTGCGCGGCGCGGTCGCGCGCGGAGACGAGCGGGTCGGCGACGGGCCACGGGATCCCGATCGCGGGATCGTCCCAGCGGATCGCGATCTCGTCGGCGGGGTCGTAGAACGCGGTGCACTTGTACTCGACGTCCGCGAGCTCGGAGAGCACGCAGAAGCCGTGCGCGAAGCCGGGCGGGATCCAGAGCTGGTGCGCGTTCTCCTCGGACAGCGTGGCGGCGGCGAAGCGGCCGAAGGTGGGCGAGCCCGGGCGGATGTCGACGGCGACGTCCCAGACCGCTCCGTGCACGGCCCGCACGAGCTTCCCCTGCGGGCGGCGCAGCTGCGCGTGCAGCCCGCGCAGCGTGCCGCGCACGGAGCGGCTGTGGTTGTCCTGCACGAAGCGGGCGTCGATCCCGCCCTCCTCGTACTTGCGCGCGTGCCACGTCTCCAGCAGGAAGCCGCGCGCGTCGCGGTGGACGTCCGGTGCCGCGAGAATCACGTCCGGGATCTCGAGCCGGCTGAATTTCATCAGCGCCCCTCTTCCGCGAGGCGAGCGAGATAGCGGCCGTATGCGCAGTTCCCCATCTCGCGAGCGGTGCGCAGCAGGTCCGGCGCATCGAGCCAGCCGCGCCGGAAGGCGATCTCCTCGAGGCACGCCACCATGAGGCCCTGGCGCTCCTGCACGGCCTGGATGAAGTTGTGCGCCTGGAGCAGCGCCTCCGGCGTTCCGGTGTCGAGCCACGCGTAGCCGCGCCCGAGGCGCTCCACCTGGAGCAGGCCGCGGCGCAGGTAGGCGAGGTTCACGTCGGTGATCTCGAGCTCGCCGCGCGCCGACGGCTCGAGCGAGGCCGCGATGTCCACGACCTTCGCGTCGTAGAAGTAGAGGCCCGTCACCGCCCAGCTCGAGCGCGGCGCGCGCGGCTTCTCCTCGATGCCGAGCGCGCGCCCATCCCCGTCGAACTCGACCACCCCGTAGCGCTCGGGATCGCTCACGAGGTAGCCGAAGACCGTGGCGCCCTCCGACCGCGCGGCCGCGCGCTGGAGCAGCTCCGAGAGGCCCTGGCCGAAGAAGAGGTTGTCGCCGAGCGCGAGCGCCACGCTGGAGCCGGCGAGCCAGTCGCGCGCGATGAGGAAGGCCTGCGCGATGCCGTCGGGCCGCGGCTGCACCGCGTAGGAGATGTCGAGCCCGAAGCGCTCGCCGGAGCCGAGCAGCCGCTCGAACGCGGGCACGTCCGCCGGGGTGGAGATCACGAGCACGTCGCGGATCCCCGCCAGCATCAGCGTGGAGAGCGGGTAGTAGACCATGGGCTTGTCGTAGACCGGCAGGAGCTGCTTCGACACGCCGAGCGTGGCGGGATAGAGCCGCGTCCCGGAGCCGCCGGCGAGGACGATCCCCTTCACGGCAGGAACTGCCCGGGGTTCGCGAGCTTGCGCGGGAGGTACTCGTCGATCACGTAGTTGAGCCCCCACTTCGCGAGCGCCTGCTGCTCCGCGCGCACTCCCATCGCGAGGAGGTCCTCGATCGCCTTGCGCCATTCCCTGTGCGACTGGAAGAACGGGTCGTTCTTCAGCGCGTCGCGCGCGCGCTTCACGTCGACGTCGAGGAGCGGGTGCGTCGGCAGCTGGTACTCGCGGATGTCGGCCGGCGTGACGCCGAGGTAGCGCGCCTGCGGCACGCAGAAGAACTGGTTCAGGTGCGCCGCGTTGCCCGAGCCCACCTTGAGCGTCCGGTAGATGTTCGAGATCCCGTACGGGTCGCAGTCGACGAACGCGTACACGGGGAGCCGGCACTCGTCCGACAGCTTTCGGACGAAGCGCCGCGTCGCGCGCGTCGGAACCCCGGCCATCGACACCAGGATGCAGTTCGCGGTCTGCCAGAACTTGTGGCTCTGCAGGCGCTGGAACACGCCGCCCGTCTCGATCGCGAGGATGAACTTCGCGTCGGTCTCGAACGAGAGGTGCTCCACGGACGACGGGATCGAGTACGCCCCGGAGCCGAAACGCGTGCAGTCGATCCGCTCGATCTGCCCCGTCTCGCGGTCGGGGTCCAGCACGACGAGCCGCCCCGCCACGGCGCCGCCGTGCTCGTCCGGGATGAAGCGCAGCTGCTCGCGGTTCACGTTCCGCACCGAGAACAGGGCCTCGATGTCGTCCATCACCGCGTCGGACTCGGTCTGCTCGTCGAAGCGCGCGTCCTCCCAGTTCTTGCTCTGGTAGTAGGCGTCCCGCTTCGTGGCGAAGTCGTTGCTCTCGATGAGCTCCTTCGAGAGGCCCATCATGCGCAGCGTCTGGGCGAAGCTCTTGACGGTGTTGACCGTGAGGGTGCGCAGCTTCTTCTGGCGTCCGATCTCGAAGTAGCCGCGCTCCTTCGAGTACTTCACGTTGCCGAGCGAGCGCACGGGGAAGGAGAGGTCGGGCTTGCGGTGCGCGACGATCTCCTCGTGCACGCCCTTCGCCGTGCTCTCGATGAGCGCGACCGTGATCCGGTCGAGCTCCTCGTTGCGCCGCTTCACGGCCGTGTCGGTGACCTTCACCGGCTTGGGCTCGGCCCCCTTCGCGGGCTTCGCCGCCTTCTTGCGCGCCGCCATGTCAGGCCTTCCTGCTGCGCTCGAGCACGTGCTTGAGGTCGGCCACCACGCGGTCCCGCTGGGGGTCGGAGAGGCCGAGGATCTGCTGCAGCCCGATCGCCACCTGGGGAATGTACTTCTCGATGTAGGCGCGCTTCTTCGCCTCGTCGGCGTCGCGCCGGCGCTTGCGGATGAAGAGGCCGACCTGCCGGCCGCACTCCTGCAGGCCGAGCCGCATCTCCTTCACGATCTCGGGGTAGTGGGCGATCGCCTCCTTGCTCTCGGAGGTGAAGGGCACCCACACGCTCGCGATGTGGACGAGGAGCACCATCGGGCCCACGGGAAGCGCGCCGCGCGGCTGCTGGAGCTGGTAGCTGCGCCAGTCGGTCGACGTCGCGGCCTTCGTGATCGCGCAGGCGCCCTGCTGGTACTGGAGCGGCACGCGGTTCGCGAAGCGATAGAGCTGGATCGGTTCCTCGGCCGGGAGGTCGCCGCCGTACGCGAGGCCCACCTCCACGAGGAAGGGGTTCCCGCGGTAGACCGCCGGGCGCCGCGTCACCGCGGCGTAGAAGTCGGCCTTCACCTCGGCGCGCAGCGCCGCCTCGATCAGCTCGTGCCCGATCGGCGCGATGCAGTCGGTCGGCGGCGCCATGATCTTCGTCGCCTGGACGGCGCGGTGGACCTTCTCCGCCTCCTCGCGCGTCATCTCCTGGGGCCGGCGCGTCGGCGCCACGCCCGCCCGCTGGCAGATCTCCTCCGCGAGCCGCGTCGAAACGCGCGAGAAGTCGCCGGCGAGACAGCCGCGCAGGTTGCGCGCCTGCGTGTCCCGCAGCATCTGCATCAGAACGCCGAGCTCCACGCCGTAGGGGTGCGGCTTGATCTCCGCGGTCTCCGGCGGGAGCTCGTCGGCGACGCGCGGGAAGACGACGACCTCCGCGGGGCCGTCGGCCTTAGGCGGCAGGTACTCGATGCGCGCGTGCGGGTTCGCGAGCGAGATCTGGCGCACGTAGGCGTCGACCGAGTGCTGGCCGCCGCGCCAGGCGCCCTCGAGCTCGATCTCGACGCGCGTCCCGTGGTCCTTCTCCCACTTCACCTCTTCGTCGCGGCGGACCTTCGGCTCGTTCGTCTTCGTGTCGATCACGAGCTCGAAGTGGTGCGCGGGGTGCTTGGGGCCCGTGCGCGTCGTGATCACCACCGGGTGGCCGGTGGTGAGCAGCCCGTACATGCCCGCCGCGCTGATGCCGATGCCCTGCTGGCCGCGGCTCTGGCGCAGGCGGTGGAACTTCGAGCCGTAGAGCAGGCGCCCGAAGATCTTGGGCACCTGCGCGCGCACGATGCCGGGCCCGTTGTCCTCGATCGCGACGCGGAAGCGGGTCTCGTCGAGCTGGCGGATCTCGACGCGGATGTCGGGCAGGATCCCGGCCTCCTCGCAGGCGTCGAGCGCGTTGTCGACCCCCTCCTTCACCGTCGTGAGGAGGGCCTTCGAGGGGTTGTCGAAGCCGAGGAGGTGGCGGTTCTTCGCGAAGAACTCGGAGACCGAGATGTCGCGCTGCTGGCGGGCGAGCTCGGTGGCCGTCGCGCGGCTGCGCTCGCGCGGGGCGCGCGCGCGCGGCGCCTCCGCGGCGCGCGGCTCGGCCGCGGCCGGCGGCGCGCCCTTCGCGCGGCCGCCGGGCGCGGGCTTCGGGGCGCGCTTGCGCGCGGCGCGCGCGGGCCCCGCCGCGCGCGCGGACGCCGCGCCGCCCTTCGCCGCGAACGCGAACGACTCCTGCTCCCCCATGACCCTCCACCCCCGGGTCGGACCGCGCGGGATGTTCCCCCCGACCCGGGAGGCGGTCAAGCCGACGCCGCCGCCGCACCGACGGGCCGTCGCGCCGGGGGGCGGGGCTCTCGCACCGGCGAGCGCCGTCAGACCAACGCGCCGCCGCAGCTCGAGCCCGCGCCCGCCGTGCACCCGAAGCAGTGGGGCGCCGTCGCGATCGGCGCTCCGGCGAGGGCGTCGAGGCGGTCGACGTCCCAGATCGTACGCGCCTCCGCCCCGAGCGGGAGCTCGAGCATCTGGTTGAAGTCGCAGTCGTAGAGCCGCCCCTCCCAGTCCACCGAGACCAGGCTGCGGCACATGACGCCGTCCAGCGTCGATTCGTTGAAGTGGCTCACGAGGAGTGCCATGTACGCGGACGCCCGGCCCTCGCGCTCGAGCGCCCGCGCGAAGCGCTTGATCGGCATGTTGGTGATCGTGAGCAGGCGGCGAAACTCGATCCCGAACCGCTCGCGCAGCTCCACGCGGTAGCGCGCCTCGAGCTCGGCCTGGGGCGGCGGCAGCGTGCTGCCGCCGC